>Ga0209373_10001046_pt1 | contig 36225 bp, 36 predicted proteins | sample Higcelweek5metaG_FD_187173 | JGI IMG/M metagenome (GOLD analysis project Ga0209373, IMG submission 187173) | Freshwater pond sediment microbial communities from the University of Edinburgh, under environmental carbon perturbations - High... | ecosystem: Environmental > Aquatic > Freshwater >... | reverse complement strand
TTTGGAAATATTTTTTTTAATTGACTGAAAAATGGTGTTGCAACTATCAGATCGCCTAATTTGCCCGGACGTAAAAAAACTATTTTCTGTTTCATCACTACCCTTGAAAGTTAAATTCCGCTGCAATTGCTTTTACGATATAGTTCACGCAACTTGATATATTTCAGAAATGTGGAGAATGAAGAAATTACCGCAATAACAAATCCATAGTAACCATCCAAAAGCCCGAGTTTTACAAAATAATCCTGAATAAATTTCCAGCCTGAGTGAAATAATATTTTTACAAGAGATACTTTTTTATTACGCGATTGCAAATCAGATGCTGACAAATCAGTATATTTATTCAACTGCTGAATATGTTCATAAATTGTCTCATAGGAATAGTGCAGTATATTTTCCTTTATATGCCCTATTTTTGTATTCTTGTCAAACTCAATTGACTCATGGACAACAGACTTATTCCATAATCCATGTCTTGAATCCCATAACCGTATTTTCTTATCCGGATACCACCCGCCATGCCTTATCCATTTTCCGCAATAATTATTGAGCCGGTTGCAATAGTATGCATCACAATTCCAATTTTGCTTCAAACTTATAATATCTTTCTGTAATTCAATAGACAGAATTTCATCGGCATCCAGGGACAATATTACAGGATTCTGAGCCTGATGTATTGCCCAGTTCTTCTGATCACTGAATCCATCAAATTTTCTTTTATAAAATTTGAGAGCTTCAAACTTTTTGCAGATCTCTTCTGTCGCATCAGTCGAGAAGGAGTCAACAACAATAAGTTCATCAACCACTGGTATAATCGATTCAATGCAGCGTTTGATTCTTTTTTCTTCGTTATATGTAATTATAATACCGGTTATTTTAATCATATGTCTATATATATCTTTTTAAAAACAGCAGCAATTCTTAACTGATTTAACTTTTAATAAAAATAATTATTACTCCGGACTGCTGCCATGTCTACATTGTAAAAGCAACAGTTCAGAAAGATGTTTTTCAGTATCCCTGCACATTTTTTCCATTGAGTATTCATTTTTGACAGTTGTATATCCGGCTTCCCCCAGCCGTGTCATCTCTGAGGGGTTGTCTATAAGCGCAGCTGTTGACTCACAAAATTCATTTACATCCTCAAACGGCACAACAATTCCATTTTGTCCATTTTTAATTATCTCGGTGATTCCTGCTATATCAAACACAACAACAGGTTTATGCGCAGACATTGCTTCAAGCATTGTATTTGGTATTCCTTCAGACCTTGACGGCAGCCAGAAAATATCCATGGCCTGAACAAGTTCGTGTATATCTGTCCTGAAGCCTGTAAAAACAACCTTACTGTCAACTTTATATTCAATGGCTATTTTTCTGTAATACTCAATATCACCATCACCGGCAAGAATAAGCTTTACAGAAGGGTGTTTATCTGCAAGTAACGCAAGCGCCTTTATTGCATAATCAAATCCCTTTTGCGGCGCAATCCGCCCGATCCCCATAAGGCATGTCTCATTTTCTTTTATTCCAAGATCCGCTCTTGTTTTCAGACGTACCTGCCTGGACAATGTTACAGGTTCAACACCGACATAGACAAGTTTACATTTCGCGGTATCAAATGATTTTGTCTGTCCGAGAATCTGAATGATTTTCCCTGCATTTACCATTACAATATCGAATAATTTACAGAATACAATCCAGTTTCTGAAATTATGAATCGGCCTGTCCATGCCGTAGAGTCCGGCGACTTTGACATGGCAAAGCTTTGCAGCAATACCTGCAAGAAAGTATTCACGCTGTTTTGTCGGTATCACTATGTCAATTTTATGTTTTTTAAGAAAAGATCTGATTTCAAATACTGTAACAAAATCAGCATTATTCGCAAATGGAAATTTTACAAATTCAACACGGTCATTCATGGAGCGGTCTGGAAACAGATCTGTACGGCAGCCAAAATAGACCTTATGTCCGATTGCTGCGAGCCCATACGCAGTGTACAATGCCCACTTCTCTGTACCGCCCCATTCTTTGGCAGAATTAATTATCAGCAGATTCATTTAGAAACACCTTTAAAATCAAACTCAAATTCGTTGTATTTGCCATTTTTTATCAATGCGGACATCCTGATTTAATCCGAAACACTGCACCTTTTTACTTGTGCGAATATTTAAACAGCAGATTCTCAACACTGTCTACATTTGCCCTGATGGTGAAATTATCCCTGACAGTTTTGAAACCTGTTTCGCCTATTCTCTTTCGCAAAGTTTCATCTTTTAAAAGAATTGCGATTTTTTCCGCAAGTGCACGGCTGTCTTTTATGGGAACCACATACCCGTTGATGCCATCATTTATTATCTCAGCTGTACCTCCGGCATCCGCGGCTACTACAGGTGTCCTGACAGCCATTGCCTCAAGCACCACATTAGGCAACCCCTCATCAATGGAGCTCAGCACAAAACAATCGGAACTGAACATCAGTTCACAGATGTCATTACGATGCCCGGCAAAATGGATATACTTCTCAACACCATATTTACAGGCAAGAGACCGGTACGGCTCAATGTCTCCGGCCCCGGCAATTACCACATGTGGATAGAGTCCCTTATCATTAAGCAACTTTACAGATTCAATCAGATACTCAAATCCTTTCTGCCAGAAAAGACTGCCTGCACCCATAAGCACAGGCCTTGAAATTGATTCCGACAATTTAAGAATTCTGTCTTTGTCGAATTTTGAAGTATCAGGTATTTCAACACCATTATGAATTACATGAATACGATCCTGATCAAGCCATGTAAATGCTGAAAATTGCTTTTTAATAAAATTTGACGGTGTAATTATGCGGTCGGCAAAATATCTGTATGCAAGTCTGTAAAGCCATTTGTCATATAGCAGTGATAACCCCTTACGCACAAATGTAACAGGTACTTTTGCAATACGTGCGGCAATTCCGCCAAGACGTACATCTTTCTCAAAATTACAGACCAGAACATCGGGCTTTACTTTTTTAAAAAAAACGACTAATTTACTTATTATAAACGGATCAAAATCCGCATGGATATTCATCGGTCTGATTTCAAGGCCGCGTGCAGCCGCTTTTTGCAGCCAGAGTGCATCAATTTTTCCGATACAGTAAACTGTATGTCCGCGTTCACGTAAGCCGGCGGCTGCGTTTACCATCCACTTTTCTCCACCACGCCATATATTCCTGCCGATCGAATTCATGAATACGACAGTCATCGGAGATGAGGTTTCTTTATTTACTTTACTTTCAGGCATACTACCCTTTTGTCTAATGAGCTATTTTCTTTTGATTTCCATGGCGGCACCGATTATATCTTCGGGTAATATTGACGTAAGACATCTGAAATCCTTTTTTGCACATTCCCGTTTGAAACAGAACCGGCAATCAGAATCAGCCGATTTGATGACCCTGACATTTTTTCCCAGAGGATATCTCCATGACGGAGACGAGCCTCCGAAAATTCCAACCACCGGAGTGCCAAGAAACCCTGAAAGCTGCATAAGACCTGTATCATTTGCTATAACAACAGACGCGCCTGCGATAATTGATGCCGCTTCGTCAAGAGTTGTTTTTCCTGTCAAATTGACAACACGATGAGGAAGCATACGTCCTACATTTTTAGCAGATCTCACGTCGTCGTCATCACCAAGAAGTACAAAATTCTGATCAGGCCAGAGCTTTACAAGTTCTTCAAATCCCGTCCAACGCCTTGTTATCTCCCCGGCACCAGTACATAGTACAACAGAGCCGCAATAATTTGGATGAGAACTGATAGCTGCACCGGTCCATGATGAAGTCTCGGCAAACGGTACCTCCATTACAACCGAGTATTCACGGCTCAGATGTTCCTTGAATGTAACAATATCAGAAGAAATATTCTCTGTCAGAAATTTATTCCGCTGCTCGGCATTTATTCCCCTGCAGTACGGAACTCCTGTTTTGAAAGCAAAATATGCTGAAGAAAAAGAGTGCGGAAGTATATACATTTTGTCAATTGCTGCTTCTTTGACAAGTGCAGCGGAATCAAGAAACTGAAGATTATTTTTCCGGCTGTATTGAATGACCGGCAGTGGAGAAATGGCCTTGCTTAAAGACATTAAACGCTCAGGAACAATAAGTGAAAAATCGAAAGCACTGTCAGCTGACTTGCGCGTAACAACTGAAAGTGCAATTATAAATTCGCTCAGCCAGTTTGGCATAAGCACAGCGGCCCGTTTTACTTCAGTTGCAGTAATTTCTCCACTAATATTGTCAGACTGATCATTCAAAGCAGGTTTAATTGCATCATTTGAAACATCCGTCCCGCTTTGTAATGAATCCCCTGTTTCAATCATGGCACCCATACTCCCCAAAAGTTACAAGACTTGATTTGGTGGTATTTTGGTATTCATTTGCGATTTTGCATAGCATACACCGATCACAAGCATGAATCCAGAAAAAGCCCTGTACAATTCTTAATACTGCAAAATACATCATGAATCACAATGACAAATGTATTTCATCGGTTTTTTACAGTTTTTTCAAAATCAGACCGGTTTCAATATGAAAAGTATTTGGATAACAGTCAAAAAGAGCGGCATTTGTAATCACATAGCCGGCATTTACAAATACACTGACATCACGGGCCTGGGTTGATGGATTGCAGGATATGTAGACAATCTGTCCCGGAGACAGATCAAGTATTGATTTTCGAACATCTTTATCAAGTCCGGTACGCGGAGGATCAACTATCAGTATGTCAGGTTTACTTTTAACAACACGCTTCAGCGCGGCTGCATCAGCACATACTGCGCTGCAGTGTTTGCAGCTGTTCATTTCAAAATTATAACGGGCCGTTTCAACCTGGGAGTTGACAGATTCGACAAGCAAACCTTTTGTAAACTGCCTGTTCATAAGTATTGAAAACAGTCCGGTTCCCCCGTAAAGATCGACACAGAAATCCCCATTTACATAAGGTATTGCCCAGGTTCCCATTATTTCTGTAAGAAATCTGTTGCTCTGAAAAAAGCTCCCGCCTTGTACCTTGAAAGTATATTGATTGACACGGATAAGAGTGTCGGAAGAAGTAACACCGGCAATAAGCGGCTCTGATGCGACACTGCCGGATCCGGCAATTATTTTTATTACGTCAGAACTTATCACACGCCCTGATTTATTCAATATTTCAAGAACATTGTTGCACCCGTCTGCGAGTAATGGACAATAATCTATCCGGACGAAATCATTTGATTTTTTTCTGAAAAAACCGTAATTTCCCTTATTGTCATTTTTCAACTGCGCGCGGATGCGATATCCTGTTTCAGGCGAGTTGTAAAGCGATACTTCCGGAATGGATTTAAGTTTACCGATGCGACTCAGGCAGTCAATAAATATATCTTTTTTAAGGTCAGTCTGATATTGCGGGTCAATATGCAGCCAGCCGCAGCCTCCGCACCTGTCGTAATATTGACAATTAGGATGTCGCCTTCTGTCTGATTTTTCAAGTACAGACTGCAGTTTCCCGGTGAGCACTCCCTGCTGTTTACTTTCAATAACATACTCGATTTTTTCTCCGGGAAGCGCCCCGTCGATAAATACAACCCCCTGTTCAGTACGCGCAAGGGCAGCACCTCCAAAAACCATTTTTTCAATCACGGTCTGCATTGGTACTGCAACACCTTATTTTCCTGTGTCAATATCGGTATCCTTAACAATACGGTACATTCCGATATCTTTCGCCAGCGGGTTTGTGGAACTGTTTTTATATAATGGATAGCTGATTTCATTTTTCTGAGCTGACGGCTGCAGGGTTTTTATCGCATAATAAAGCGGTTTGTCTGATACCGATACACCCGACAACCTGAGATCCGATGATACGGAATCAGGTTCAATTCCGACATGATGATAATCAATCGGCTCTTTCAATCTGTAAATATGCATAAATGTTATTTTAATCCACGGACGATTGGTGCGTTCAATAAAAACCTGTCCAATGCCTTTTCCATAACTGCGGGTTCCAAACATCGGCGCGTTCATTCCATCTTTAAGCGCAAGAGCAAGGATTTCCGATGCACTCGCAGTCATTCCGTCAATAAGGACTGCGAATTGCTTATTGCGAAAAGCTGGAGCCTGTCCACGCGTTGTTTCCCAGTCAAATTCAGATGTCTTAGCTTTCTTGGTTGACTTGTCATAAACACGTTCTTTTGAATGAATGTACTTTATACCGGCCGGAAGAATCATCTGTGTTATTGAATCTGTCGTTTCGAGATTACCGCCTGTGTTTTGTCTCAGGTCTATTATTACCTTTTTGAAATTCGCAACCTTTGAGAGTATTCCCTTAAACTGATCAAGGACGGTTGATGACTCATAATCATAATCCATGAATGTCCCGATTTTTATTACACAGCTTGAATCGGTCAGGGAATCAAAAGTAACTTTTGTGTCAGATGCTCTTTTGTGAAGAAATGAATATGGATATGAAATATTCTGATAATTCGAATCAACAAAACAGGTATAGTGAAATCCTTTAAGTGTATCACCCAGCATATCTAACATTGACTGAATAGAACCATATTCGAATGGATCAGCTAAAATATTCTCCTGATAAATACTGTAAACCTTCAAGTACTGCCAGACACTGGCACGTTCCAGATCATCAGGAGTCTCAACAGGTATTGTCGGTGAACAATAGAGAAATAATGCGCCGGTAAGAAGAGCTATCAGAAAGGAAACTTTTTTTATTATCAACATAAATACATTCCCTATAAACAAGCTTAACATAATCGGACTACATGCGAAGTGCTGCAATACGTTCTTTATAGTCACTGCTGCCGAAAATATAGCTTCCGGAGACAAGAACATTAATGCCGTTTTCAATGCAAGTCTTTGCAGTCTCCCTGTTCACCCCGCCATCAGCTTCTATATCAATATGCTCATATTTTCCAGCGATCGCATCAGAAATACGCCTTGCTTTTTCCATTGTATCAGCGATGAATTTCTGGCCGCAAAACCCGGCATATACGGACATTATAAGCACCTGGTCCACTTTGTCAAGATATGGCAGAAAAAGATCAATTGGTTTATCCGGATTGACTGCAACACCGGCTTTTACACCGCATTTTTTTATACTGTCAAGTACTCCCGGCAGATCATTGCATGCCTCGGCATGCACCATAATGATATCTGATCCTGCATCACAAAACTGCTGGATATACTTTTCAGGATTAAACATCATGAGATGTACATCAAGCGGTATTGAAACACATTTCCGGACCGCTTCAATAACAAAAGGTCCGAAAGTGAGATTCGGTACGAAATGTCCATCCATGACATCGCAGTGAATTCTGTCTGCGCCGGCATCCTGCAGAGCTTTTACATCCCGCTCAAGATACCTGAAATCAGCTGACAATATTGATGGTGCGACTTCTATCTTTTTAGTCTTTTTCAATTAACAGATTCCATTATACATGCTTAAAAAACAGAAAATTCAGAATTCAGCAGCTGAGATTCAGAAAAAAATATAAATTTCTTTCTGCATCCTAAGCCTATGAATTCTGAATTTTCCTGATATCTGAAACTCAGTTACAATCTAATTATATCAACAACTCAGTGAAAATTAAACAGCTGCGCCTTTAATAAGCTGAATTGCTATTTCATTACGCTGGATCTGGTTTGTTCCTTCGTAAATCTGAGTGATTTTTGCGTCACGCATCCGTTTTTCCATCGGATATTCGCGCATATAACCATAGCCACCCATGACCTGCAAAGCATCAACTGTGACTTTCATCGCTGTGTCTGAACAGTAAAGTTTTGACATTGCAGATTCTTTTGCAAACTTCTTCTCTCCGGAATCGATTGTACGCGCAGTTGCATAAAGCAGTGCGCGGGCAGCTTCAACCTGTGTTGCCATATCTGCAAGCATGTGCTGAACAGCCTGGAATGAAGAGATTGCCTGACCGAACTGTACGCGCTGACGTGAATATGTAACAGCGTCTTCAAGCGCACCGGCTGCAATACCCAGAGCCTGGGAACCGACACCCGGACGTGAATTGTTCAGTGTATTGATCGCAACAATTGTACCCATGCCTTCTCTGGCGATAATTGCATCTTTAGGAATACGGCAGTCCTGAAAAACAAGTTCAGTTGTACTTGACGCACGGATTCCCATTTTGTCTTCATGTTTTCCAAATGTAAACCCAGGCGTTCCCTTCTCAACAATGAAGCAGCTGAGACCGCGTGCACCCTTTGCCGGATTCGTCTTTGCAAACACAGTATATATCTCTGCGTTTTCTCCGTTTGTAATCCACTGTTTTGTACCATTTAAAACCCACTCGTTGCCATCAAGCACGGCTGTTGTCTTCATGCCAAGAGCATCAGATCCGGCATTCGCTTCAGTCAATCCGAATGCCGCGAGTTTTTTTCCAGCAGCGATATCAGGCAGATATTTTTTCTTCTGTTCATCACTTGCGAAAAGAAGAATAGGAAATGTTCCAAGTGCAGTTGCAGCCATGGCCAGCGAGATACCGCCGCATACTTTTGACAACTCTTCAACAGCAAGACAGAGTTCAAAAACTCCACCGCCGAACCCGCCGTATTCTTCAGGAATATAGAGTCCGCAAAGATCAACTTCTGCAAGTGACTTTACAACATCCCATGGAAAGATTCCCTCATGATCATATTTTTCACGTACAGGAAGGATTTTTTTCTGCGCAATTTCTTTTGCAGTATCAATAATCATCTGCTGTTCTTCACTCAGAAACCAATTCATTAGCATTCTCTCCTTTAATACAGGCCAATATTTCTTCTTTGTTATAATTCATTGTAGCTATCTGAGCCGCATTCTGCTGAGCGATTTTTTTATTTGAACCATTACCTTCACCCATAGGAACTCCGGCAATATCAATGCGGATTTTAAACTCTTTTGCATGATCAGGCCCTGTTGCTGCAATAGTTACATAACGGGGGATTCCAAAACCATCGCGCTGAGAGATTTCAAGAATTTTACTTTTGTAATTGACGTTTCTCTCATCAGTGACAAATTCATGTATTCTTTTGAAAAGAAAACGTTCAAGCATTTCCTTTGATGCAATAAGGCCGCCATCAAGATAGACCGCTCCAAGTACAGCTTCAAATGCATTTGACAAAATAGAATGGCGATTTCTTCCGCCTGATCTTTCTTCAGAAATACCAAAAATAAGATACTTCCCGAGATCAAAAGAAATTGCAATTTCACCAAGGATTTTTCTGCTGACAATAAGCGACTTGATTTTAGACAATTGTCCTTCAGTCTTGTCAGGATGGGAACTATAGAGATGTTCAGTTACAAGAACATTGAGTACGGAATCACCAAGAAACTCAAGCCTTTCATTAGACATGAGTCCCTTTGTGTCTTCCGGTGCAATTGAAGATTTATGAGTCAGGGACAGTCTCAGAAGATCTATCGACCTGAAATGGTAACCCAGTACATCCTGTAACCGTCCAAGAGATTCATCTGACTGTATCTCTTTTTTTGATCCAAAGACTGCTCTGAATACTTTAAATACCGACTGAAGAGGACTCATATTTGCCAATGATGAGGCTTGCATTATGGCCTCCAAAACCAAATGAGTTACTCAATACGTAATTTACTGTCTTTTTAACAGCTGTATTGGGAGTATAGTTCAGATTGCATTCAGGATCCGGATCTTCATAATTAATCGTTGGCGGGACAATGTTGTCACAGATTGCAAGAGTCGAAATAACAGCTTCAATCGCACCGGAAGCGCCAAGAAGGTGTCCGGTCATTGACTTTGTAGAGCTGATATTCAACTTTGCGGCATCCTCGCCAAAAACTTTACTGATTGCAGTTGATTCGTATTTGTCATTAAGATTTGTTGATGTCCCGTGAGCATTGACATAATCAATCTGTGATGTTTTCAGGCCTGCACTTTTCAGTGCCATTTTCATTGCACTCTGCATTCCGACACCTTCAGGAGCCGGATGAGACAGATGATATGCATCACCGGACGCACCAAAACCCACAACCTCCGCGTAAATTCTTGCTTTACGTGCAAGAGCATGTTCGAGACTTTCCAGAATGAGAATTCCGGAGCCTTCACTCATGATAAAGCCGTCGCGCTTTGAATCAAACGGAGAGCTTGCTTTCTGAGGATCATCATTACGCGTTGACATGGCTTTCATGGAACAGAAACCTGCAAATGCAAGTGGAGTCACCACTGCCTCAGTTCCCCCTGCCATCATGACATCAGCCATCCCGCATTTAATAACCATGTATGCATCGCCAATGGAATGAGCTCCTGATGCGCATGCGCTGACAACTGCGTAGTTTGGTCCCTTGAAACCAAATTCCATTGATGCTCTTCCTGCTGTCATATCCGGAATCATCATGGGGATCAGAAATGGAGAAACACGCCCGGGGCCGCGCTGCATTAACTTTGTATGTTCATTCTCGAGTGTTGAGAGACCGCCGATACCTGCACCGATAACAGTCCCACAACGTTCGAGATCAACTGAATTCAGATCAAGACCTGAATCCTTGACAGCTTTTATGGCACCAACTACTCCAAGCAATATTGCCCTGTCAGTTCTGTTTACTTCCTTTACATCAACATAGTCCTTGAAATCAATATCTTTGACTTCGCCTGCTATTTTTGTAGGATACTCAGTAGTATCAAAGGCTGTAACACGATCAATTCCTGATTTTCCGGAACAGATAGAACTCCAGAAAGTATCGATATCATTTCCAACCGGACTAGTTACACCCATACCGGTGATTACTACTCTTCGCGACATTCGATTTCAATCCTTACGAAAATGTGATTATAATTGACTTTTTTCTATCTGCCCAAATTTAGGCAGATAGAAAAAAAAGCACAAATTAGACTTTTGTTGACAAATAATCAAATGCATCTTTAACTGTTTTAAGTTTTTCAGCATCTTCATCAGGAATCTCAACATCAAATGCATCTTCAAAGGCCATGATCAATTCAACCTGATCAAGTGAATCTGCGCCGAGATCATCAACAAATGCAGCCTGTGTTGTAACTTTATCTTCGCTTACACCGAGTTTTTCAGCAATGATCTGTTTTACTTTTGATTCCAATTCGCTCACAATAAGCTCCTTTCAAAAAAGACGATAGTTATTTTCAAATTAACAATAATTACTATTTAATCATTACATTACAAGTCCGCCGTCAACGGTCAACACCTGCCCTGTAATATAATCTGCGAGAGAAGATGATAAAAACAGTACAGCATTTGCAACATCTTGCGGAGAACCGAGCCGTGACATAGGAATAGGACCGGCAAGTTTTTCCTTTTCAGCGTCAGTCAATTTATCAGTCATCGCAGTGATAATAAACCCGGGCGCAACTGCATTGACATTTATAGAGCGGGATGCAAATTCTCTGGCAAGAGTTTTTGTCAGGCCAATAAGACCTGCTTTTGATGCAGTATAATTTGCCTGACCTGCATTACCGATCATTCCGACAACAGAGGAAATATTTATAATTTTGCCGCATCTGGCTTTCATCATCGGACGGGCAGCTTCCTTGCAGCAAAGAAATGCACTTTTCAGATTTGTATCGATCACTTCATCCCAATCTGATTCTTTCATCCTTACAAGAAGCCCGTCTTTAGTGACACCTGCATTGTTTACTAATATATCAATAGTTGGAAAAACTTCCAGAAATTTTTTAAACATTGCAGAGACTTCTGATTCTTTTAATATATCACATTCAATAGCAAGTGATTTTCTGCCAAGCTTCTCGATCTCTGCGGTTGTTGCCTTAAGAGTTTTAAGGTCACGTCCGCTGACTGCAACATTGCATCCTGCCTCTGCAAGACGAATAGCAATTGATTTTCCAATCCCGCGGCTTCCGCCTGTAACCAGTGCTGTTTTATTCGAAAGATCAATCACCAGAGAATCTCCTTATGCACATTTCAGATTCTAAATCAAACACAGAAACCTTTTTTGGCCGAAAACCACATCCGGAACGTTTTCCGGAAAATAATTGAATTCAGCCATCCAACCTGCAAACTGGTCAGTTAAGCAGAGAATATATGTTTGTAGCAGTATCACATGGAACAACATTTATTGAATCATTACATTTTTTAACAAGCCCTTTTAAAACACTTCCAGGCCCGACTTCAATACAAGTACCATAATTCTTTGAAGCCAAAGTTGCCATTGAATCAACCCAGCGAACGGGCGATATCAACTGTTTTCCCGAAAGACTCTTTATTTGTACAGCATCTGTTTCAGACTGTGCCGACACATTTGAAATAACAGGACAACGTGGAGTTGAAAATGTCATTGAGTCAATTATTGCGCAAAAAGAATCCGCAGCTTTCTGCATTAAAGGCGAATGAAATGCACCACTTACCGGAAGCACCATAGCTCTTTTTGCACCTGCTGCCTTGAGCTTCTCACATGCATCATTTACCGCAGCAATCTCGCCGCTTATAACTGTCTGCTCCGGTGAATTTTCATTTGCAGTTACTACAATTCCACATGTAACCGTTTTAAGAACTTCAACGATTTTCTCACGGCTGAAACCAATAATTGCTGCCATAGTACCTGGCATTTCCTTACCGGCAACTGACATCAGCTCTCCTCTTTTGGCAACAGCCTTCAACCCTTCTTCAAAACTTATGGCACCCGCAGCATAAAGCGCACTGTACTCTCCAAGTGAATGACCTGCAGTAAAAGAAGGAACTATACCTTTTTCAGTAAGTACATCAGTGATTGCAGCTTCAAGTGTAAAGAGCGCCGGTTGTGTATTCTTAGTTGCAGTTAAATCTTCGAGAGGGCCTTCAAAAATAATTTTCAGTAAATCTCTGCCAAGTATTCGGTTTGCATTATCCATTATTTTACGAGCTGTATCAAAAGCATCATAAATATCTTTACCCATGCCGACAGACTGTGAACCCTGCCCTGGAAATAAGAATGTATACGTCATCAGCTACCCCATTCGTTTCTGCAATAGTTAATAGACTATATTTACAGTTAAAATTTAACCATCAGACTGCCGGCAGTAATTCCACCGCCAAGAGCAGTAAACAGTACATTTGTATTCTCTTTTATAAGTCCCCTGCCCCACGCTTCATCTAATGCAAGAGGAATAGATGCAGAAGATGTATTGCCGTAGTGTTCAAGATTTGTAATGATTTTTTCACCTGGCAATTTAAGATGATCACCCACAGCCTGAATAATTCTTATGTTTGCCTGATGAGGAATCAGATAATCAACCTGATCAAGAGAAATGCCTGATTCCTTAATTACTACCATTGATGCATCACACATCATTCTGACTGCATGTTTAAAAACTTCATTGCCTTTCATGCGCATGTAGCGTTTTTCACCCCAGGAAGGCAATGTAAGAATATCACCAAGAGTTCCATCACTTCTCAAATGTGATGATACAATACCTTTTCCTGGTATATCTGATGCCTGAAGCACAACCGCACCTGCCCCGTCGCCAAAAAGCACACAGGTAGAGCGATCAGTCCAGTCAAGAACCTTTGAAATCACTTCTGAACCAATAACAAGAATGTTTTTATTTTTTCCCGATTGAATCAGTCCATTGGCAATGGTAAGCGCATAAACAAATCCTGCGCAGGCAGCACTGATATCAAAAGCAAATGCATTGGTACACCCTAGTATTGCCTGAATTTTACATGCCGTTGATGGAAAAAAAGAATCAGGTGTAAATGTTGCACACACAATGCCATCAACCTCTGAGGGCGATATGCCAGCACGCTCAAGTGCAACAGATGCAGCATTTGCTCCAAGTACCGATGCCGGCATCTGCTGATCAGCAGGAACAATATGACGGGAACGGATACCGCTTCGTGAATAAATCCATTCATCCGTAGTATTTACAATTTTTTCGAGATCTTTGTTTGTCACTATATTATCGGGTACATACGTACCGACAGAAACAATACATGCACTTCTTGAATTTACCACGATTTCAATTACCTTTCGGTCGCATGTTATTAGGCCACACAGCCTCTTTTTCTACGGCTGTAATTGCTGTTGCAATTGCATTGGCAATCGCACGTGATGATGATCCGCCATGTGCCTTTAAAACTGTACCCTTTATTCCAAGAAAAGGTACAGCACCATACCTGTCCGGATCAATTACGGAAATATGATCCTTGATTTTTCTTAATAGTCCCTGATCTTTACCAAGAATTGATTCTGCAAGGATATAAAAAGTTTCAAAAGATTTTAAAAGTGCATTGCCGACAAAACCGTCACATACAACTACATCGGCATCACCGGTAAATATTCCGTTACCTTCAATAAATCCGATATAATTCTTACACTTCTTTCGCAGTACGTCATCAGCGTCATGAACAACATGTGATCCCTTCTGCTTTTCTTTTCCAACATTTAAAAGGGCCACAGTTACATCTGATACACCAATGAAACGCTTAACATATGCCAGACCGCTATTTGCAAATGATACAAGATGATCAGCCCGGCAATCAATATTCGCCCCGACATCAAGCAGTAAAACCGGTTTCTTTTTGATCGTTGGTAAAAATGCCGCCAGAACCGGCCGCACAACACCTTCAGAACGTCCGAGAATAAAAAGAGCCGCTCCAAGAAGAATTGCCGTGTCGCCTGCACTTATAGAGGCATTAACGACACCATCTTTCTGAAGAGTAATTGCACGAACAATTGATGATTCAGCCCGTTTCTTCCAAACGCTTGAACGCTTGTCATTTGGTAAAATTTTATCAGGACAGTGAACTATCTCACACTGACTGAAAAATTCTTTACCGCAAGCTGAATTTTTAATAATCTGTTCGATTCCTGACTTATCACCACATAAGTATGGAATGAATGGATGTGTTGTCCCTTTTTTGGCTTCCAGTACTCCGGCAATCACCACTTCAGGGCCAAAATCCCCACTTTCCACATCAATAGCAAGACGTATTATTTCCATGTGGCAGTTTGCTACACCCGAACAGATTTATCTGCAATACTTTAATTTATTCACCAGTTAATTTATTCTTCCGGCTGAACAACTTCCATACCTGCATAGTAACCGCAGTTATTGCAGACACGATGAGCAGTTTTTGGCTGCTTGCAATGTGAACACAGAACTGGTTTTGCTGGTTTCAGTGCAAGATGACTTCTACGTTTGTCACGTCGAGCAGGTGAAGTTTTCTTCTTAGGTACCGCCATGAATCCTCCTTATTTATGTATTACTTTTTAATTTTCTGAGAGCTTCCCAGCGTGGATCGATCTGTGTACTATCCTTTTTTACACCATCAATATCCACAATAATATCTTTATTTCTGACTTCCACACCTTTACAATCTTTTGAACAAAGAGGCATAATCGGCGTTTCAATCATTATTTCATCAAAAAGTGCTGAACTTACATCAAGATTATCATTATTTATATCATAATAGAAATCTACAGTTTCATCATCTGTTGCCATCCCGTGCCTGTCAGATGTCTCCCTGATAGTAATCCGCACGTCTCCGCTAAGCTGAGAATTGAAATCCTCAAGACACCTTGCACACTGCAAAACAAACAAACCGCTGTAATGTATCTGCAGAAAAATATTTGCGTCCAACCGGTTTGCATCAACCTGACACTGTAGTTTTCCTACAAGTGGAGGAAGATCGTTTTTTACAGAACCGAGATCACACTCCATCGGAAAATTTGAATGTCCCTCAGGAATATCACGAACATTTAATATCATATTTCACAACCATCCTGAACAGAAACACATCAAATTCACACACTGATCTATTTCTAAACTTTCGAAATTTTTAACAAAATTCCAAAGTTAAAGTTCTACAAAATAATTCCTCACCAAGCGCATATCAAGCACGGTTTTTAGATATTTAATATTAAAGCATAAAATCAAACTGTCACTTATTAAGCATTGTGCCAGCTTTACTGAACTTTTCCAGTGCATCTTTCGCCTTAACTCTCAAAAGTTTTTCGCGCATAGCCTCCTGTGCGGAATCTTCTGATGAATAATAGCTTTTATAACTCTGCACTGCATCGGACAAACTCTTAAGTCCTTCCTTAACAACCACATACTGATCAGGCAGATATATCTGGACAGAATCCATTACTGAGTATTGCTTTACAAGTTCATCTACTCTGCGCTTTGCATCGGCTGCTCTGCCCACAAGGGTTTCATAATTAACATCACGGTTCTGCAGATCAACAGAAAGAACCTGATTTGCAACTACTGCTGCATTAGAGATCAAAATCATAAGTTTTGCTGTATAATTTGATAAAACCTTATTTTTTTCCACCATAGATTCTGCGTCTTTACGAAAAGCTTCAGCTTCAGCTTTACGTTTTTCTTCAAGACGGGTAATCTCAATATTTCGCTTTTGTTCAAGATCACGGTTAACATACTGGACAACCAGCCAGACTGTCCCGGCTAACATCATTGTAGCCAGAAAGTAGGAAAAACTGATTCTCAGCGCACCATGTGCATTAATTGCAATCATGTAGGCTAATAGAGTAATACCACATACAATAGCCAGTAATAATACTTCAACTGTCATAGCTCTCACCTTTTTGAATGAGTACCTGTTCAATTTTTGTCAAACTTGCTGATACAATATAGAATTTACAATCAAGCACTGCAAACATCTCACCTGTTTTTGGTATTCTTCCAAGATAATTTGTTAAAAGACCATTAACCGTGCGCGACTCGGAATACTCCCCAATAAACGACTCCGGCAGATATTTACGCAGAGAATTAAGATCCATTCCACCTTTTAGTACTGAACCCACAGACTTTGTCTGAACCGAATCCGGCTTCTGGAAAAGATCTGAAAAAAGCGATTTTACAGCATCGTCAACAGCGAAAAAACCACTGAATGCACCATATTCATCAATTAAGCACGCACCTACACGCCCGCACTCATAGAGGTATCCGATGAGTTCCGCCACTTCTGATGACTCAGGTGCCCATACAGGACTCATAGCATAACGCACAAGTGGTGAAGTGGATGCTTCTGAAAAAATATCCGCCAAACGTACAATCCCCGATATCTGCAGATCATCATCACGCTTCAGAAGTGCAATGAGACACTGCTTCTGCTTCATCTGAAAAAGTGCTGTTTTAACATCAGCCGATTCATTCAGGATAAGCACCTTCGACCGGTGAATCATGTATCTGCGTGCAGGGTTTGCTCCCTGATCAAGTACGCGGTGAACAACAAGAGACTCATCAGCGGATATCGCACCATCTTTCAATGACTTATCAACAGCAGACTTTAGCTCGTTTACCGTGACAAAAGGCCCCGGCTCCTTAAAATACATCCTGAAATGAGTAATAAAAAAACTGTTTATCCGCTGTATTACCACAAGAACCGGATTAAAAAACTTTACTATTGAATGCAATGGCCATGCAATCACCCGTGCTATCTGCTCATTAAATCTCAAAGCAATGTTTTTTGGAAGGATTTCACCAAAAATCACTATTGTGCCTGTTGCAGCTCCAAGCGTGGCAATTTCAGAATCAAGTGCCAGATACCTGCGCAGCAGCATGTGTATCAGCCCTGTAAGGGTGATATTTACAAAAATATTACCAAGTAAAATCATCAATAGTGTTTTCTGACCATTTTTAAGAAGCGAATAAATCCTCAGATAATTCCTGTCAGGATTTTTCTGGAAAAAAAATATTCTTTCTCTTGGAATTGAAAACAGCGCTGTTTCTGATGCGGAAAAAAATGATGAAGCTGCAAGCGCCAGAATTGTAAGTACTATAATTACCACTATTTATCCCTGAAATTAAATAACAGTCTAATAAAAAACATAAAAAACTCCCCGGCAGATTCACCGGGGAATAAAAAGGCGGTTATTAAAAAGGCAGATCTTCTTCTACCATTGAATCTCCATGTCCACCCTGATTTGATACAGGTGCATCATATGAAGGCGCACTCTGGGAATACTCCGGATCCGGAACACCACCACCGCCGCCACCCGATGCCGGGCTGCCCAGAAACTGCATTGCTGTTACAACAATCTCAGTCCTGTACTTTTTATTTCCATCTTTATCATCCCATGAACGATTTGTTATACGCCCTTCAATATAAACAGAACGCCCCTTCTTGAGATACTGATTCGACAGCTCTGCAAGCTTCCCCCAGGCAACAATATTGTGCCACTCGGTACGTTCCTGACGCTGACCGCCTTTGTCTGAAAACTTCTCTGTGGTTGCCAATGAAAAAGTCGCAACCGGCTGACCTCCGGGAGTATACTTGAACTCCGGATCCTTTCCAAGATTTCCAATAAGGATAACCTTGTTTACTGATGCCATAAAACCCTCCGCGTTTAATTTGGAAGTGAAATAGAAAAATTTGCGTCATATGACAAGCTTTGAGTCATACTGTTATTGAAAATTACAAAACGGAAAGAGTGCGAACAAGAATTTCTTGAAATAATCAGATATTTTGATAAATCCGATCTGTATTGCAAATGATGCAGAGCAGGATAAAGCCCCTCTTTACAATACACAAACAGCCGTGAGATGTTTACAAATTCTGCCCGGTGCGCTGAGGAACCGCTGACTTTTAGATAGATATTGCAGATTCAATCCTGTAGGTTTCTTTATCAATATCCGTTTTTCCTGATAGAATCAACTGCCTGCATGCGTTGTTTTTTCACTTTCACTGCAGGCCGCAGACCTCTCCATAGCTTAACCTGTAACGTTGTTTTAGATATCTTCTTTATCTCATAATGCCACTCTTCTTCATAGAAACGCCAATCCTTCTGATGCGAAAACATTATCTGCCCTTTTTGACCCGAAATAGACCACGGTGTCTCAACATTTGCCATCACAAACTCACCATTAAAGGCATTGGACAATACAGAATCGGCCCAGGCGATGGTGGCACTGTAAAAATCAATTACAAGCTTGTTCTTGTTTTTATCATAATATAAGAAATAATTATCAGGACACTTTTTGAAAATGAAGTCAACCGAATAGGTCACACGCTGCTTTTCTTTATCAAAACCGACATACCTGACCACAGGAGTTGAAACTAATTCTGCTCTGTCAAATGCACCCGCAGAAAAAGAAATAAGCAGTATTTGGGATATAAAAAATCCGGCATATCTCCATGATCGCCTGAGCATCTTAAATGACAGCACAACAACCTACCTGTAAACCTACAATACAAGACCTGACCCGATAATCGGGATTATTGACAGCTGCACAGTCTGAAACATCTGCACACAGTGTCTATATTTCCAGTTATTGTATCTTTTAATTACAATAAAAACAATCCACTATTGCAATATAATCAATTATCTTTACATTTTTGAGAGTAAAATTAATATTTTTATTTTTTGCCATAAGTATTAATGAGGGAATATTGTATCATGATTTACATTAATGAGTTACAGCAAGCTATAAAAGCATCTGAAAAAGCCGGCGCAATTCAACTCGAAAAACGCCACCTCATGACCAAAATTGAAAAGAAAAGCGACCGCTCCCCGGTAACTGCAATTGATAAAGAATGCGAAAAAACGATTAAAGAGCACCTGCTTTCACATTTCCCCAATGACAGCTTTCTGGGTGAGGAAACCGGAGACTTTCAAAATAAATCAAGCCGCCGCCGCTGGATTGTAGATCCTCTTGATGGAACCCGGCCCTATATAAGGAATATTCCCACATACAGCGTACTCATCTCCCTTGAAGAAAATATGGTGCCTGTGGTTGGTGTAATTTATCTCCCTGCAATGGGCATTATGTGCTTCGCAAGCAAAGGCAGCGGCGCGTTTCTCAATGATGAGCCAATACATGTATCCCAGACCGAAACACTCGGAGACTCGATCGGCAGCGCACTTGGATTTATTGAGAAAAGCGATACCCGCGAGGGAAAACAGCTCTTCTCACTGATGCACTCCTGGGACTACAATTACGGTTTTATGGATGCCTTTTCCTATGTATGTGTTGCAAGCGGTAAACTTGACTGCGCTGTAAACCTGCTTGACAAAGCATGGGACTGCTCCGCAGCATCCTGCATTATAACTGAAGCTGGCGGAAAGTTTTCCGACATATCCGCAAACGCCTCCGCACACAACGGCTCAATTGTTTTCTCAAACGGCAGATTACATGGGCAGATCCTTAATTATTTCAAATAGGTTCATAATACCCAAAACCAGAACTTATTTTAAATAAACTCATGTCGATTTCGAATTCTTTCTGTCATTTTTTCTTTGATTTTTCAATGGAGGATTTTTTTGTCAAATAAACCAGAAGCAAGGCGCTCTGAAAAGGCTGGAATGTTTCATTTCCTAAAGGAGATGGGCTCCGCACTGATAATGGCACTGATTGCAATCGTCTATGTAATACAGGCTTTCAAAATTCCAACCGGCTCAATGGAAAACAGTCTTCTTGTAGGTGATTTCCTTCTTGGCCTGAAATTTGTTTACGGAGCCCCGATCGTTCCGTTTTCACAGGAACTTGGAATAACGCAACGGTTTCCGGCAGTTCAAAAACCAAAAGCCGGAGATGTGGTGATATTCAAATATCCAGGCAATGACAATAAGGATTATATCAAACGCTGCGTTGCAGGCCCAGGCTCAACAGTTGAGATCAGGGAAAAACAGCTTTTTGTTGATGGAACAGAGCTCAAACTCGCTCCCCGCGGGAAATATATCCGCGACGGCATTCTGGATCACCCTATGATAAATAATTTTAAACTCCTGCACATTCCAAAAAAAGGCGACATTATTAAACCGCAGGATCTTGAACTCAGGGAATTCCTCTATTTTAAACACCTGATTCATCAGGAAAATCCCCGCAAGAAAATCACTGTCCAGTACCAGCTGTATCTGAATGGAACTTACTCAAATTCAAGATCCTTCCCGATATTCGGCAGCGGCCCGACCGTTACAATGATTGATCTGCACGAAAACCGCCTTGAGGGACGCGATCCAAGAACTGGCCGGCGCTCATATTTCAATCTCAACACCTACGACTCATGGACAGACCTCGAAGTATTTCTGTCAAATACAAAGGCACTCTTTGCAAACGAAAACCCGGAATTCCGCTACGCTCTTTACATGGACGGAAAACCTGTCGAGTCCTACAATGTCAAGTACGACAACTATTTCATGATGGGTGACAACCGCGACAACTCCCTTGATTCACGCTACTGGGGATATGTAAACTTCAACTATGTCAAGGCAAAGGCGTTTATTCTCTATTTCTCACTTGACAGCGAGACCCCCTACTGGATGCTTCCGATGAAAATCAGATGGAACCGCATCGGTAAACTTATCCGCTCCTGGGACGGAATCCATCCTGTTCCGCGGATGAATTGATTCTTGTATATGTGGCCAATCCCGTCGGGGGCAATTCGTGAATTGCCCACTATGGGATTAATTCATTCAAATAAGACCAACCTGAGACATAACAGCCTCTTCCATAAAAAACAGATGCATCTGCTCCGGATCGTTAAAATCGAGCATACCGTTTCGTTGCGCTGCCGTGAATGCTGCCTCAAGATGCGGTCTGAGTTTTTGATAAATATCGTCATTTTGTTTTGTAAAGTATGCGCGAGTTTTCTGATAACCGGCAAGATAGTTCCTTCCTGTAAGTAAACTAACGATCTCATCACAGTTCGAATAATATCTGCCAGTCTGCTCAAAGTGAAGAAGAAACCAGAATTCAAGACATGGATTGTTGATTATCACCTTTACATTAGAATGTTTTTTTGCAAGCTTCTGTTTATAAGTTTTAAATTTTTGTAATGATGTACATGATCCTTTTTTTGCAGTTGCAGTCTCGCGCAGAATTGTATCCAGATCAACAATCCAGAAAACCTTTGTATAATCGCGGGCACATGCGCATACAAATTCATACTGATCATCCAGTCTTTTCTTCTGAGGTATTTCAGGTTTAATACTAATTGTCAACAATGGTTCATTACGCTGCAGCATCTGAAAATACCACTGCTCACATTCGCCATCACCAACAACGGCAAATACCGGACGTTCATGCAGATTTTTCTTTTTTCTCATAGTTCACTGTCAATATGATAATCACCCAATTCAGGAGTCCCGCGAATACGGCCACTCTTATACACATTCAGAACATTTGTAGTATCCCGTATTACACTGCTGTCAAAGTCAGCAAGTGAAAACAGTTCTGTTGCACAATCGTGCCCCTTGTCAGTAAACCAGATTACATCATTGCGGAAAATATCCCTGTTGTTAAGGATCTCCCTGTTATGCGTTGTTGCAATAAGCTGTGATTTTTGTGCATTCATGACAAAAAGAAGTAAAAAATGCTGATACAGGTCAGGATGCAGCGAGCTTTCCAGTTCGTCAACTGGAACAACGCATGATGAATGTATAAGAAGGCTTAACAAACCAGCTAATCCGTAATACCGCTGCGTTCCGCTGGATTCCTTTTCAAACGGCAGTGTGTATTTTTCGTTATTTACTGTGTGTTCAAAAGCTAAATCAACTGTACTAATCCTGCCTTTCACTCTAATTTTCTCCAGTTCCTCCTCAGGCAGCAATGCCTGTTTTTTTAACAGTTCATAAAAACCATCAGGCACAATCTGTTCAGCATTTTTTACTATAATATCTGAAATGTTGGTATCCGCTTTTTTTAATATCGATAAAACACGCTGTTTGAATAACGCATCGTTTTCCATTTTTGAAATCACAAAAGAATCAAGTTCCGTATTGACAAGAACCATTGATTTGAGATATTTATTGAACCAGTCAGTTACATCATTCAACTCCTTGAAGTCAATGTTAGTTTTAAGGAACCCTCCGAAAACTGTATTATTCCACAGAGTATTTACTTCCAGAGCTTTCTTATTAGAACTGTCAAGCCTGAACTTGCTTCCAAGAGTAATAAGCGATAACTGACTCTCCATATCTGTTGTCCGGTTGAAAACCAGAGCCTTCTGGGGATTGAAGGAAAAAAGAGATTCCTCTACTATGGCTTTTCTGTTAAATTCAACCTCATAAAGATACCTTATTTCATTTGTAAAAAATTCAATCGAAAGAAATGTATTTTTATCAGGCGTTTGAGAATCAAAAAGAAATGGCTCAAAAGCAAGTGTTGCATTTTTTTGCGCTAACGGACGCAGTACAAGATCTCTTAAAAAATCAAGTGCTTTTAAGACTGTTGTTTTCCCTGACGCGTTTGCACCATAAATCAGCGCCATTTTCAGAATGCGTAACCGCTTTGAAACAGTCACCACATACTGCGACTCAAGATGTGCTGACTTTTCAGCTTCAAAGGAAAGCGTCTGTTTTTCTTTAATTGAACCAAAATTCTGAACACTGAAATTGATAATCATTTTTAGCCTTAATTTTGTAACCAACTTACATATATTGATCAACTTATTTATATAATATACATTAAACTGTTAAATATTGTAATAATATTACATAATAGAAAAACTTTTTAATCTGGATATTCTATAATTATTGTCGCATTTTTCGAGATTTTACTGTTTAACCTGCCAGATTTCATTTTCAGTTCATAAGTCTCTGCTGGTGGATTTATCTTCGCCAAGCTCCCGATGCATCTGTATATTCATTTAATTCCCTATCAGTAAACTTCATGATAAATCACGAATCTATTATTTCTGCATTAAGGTGATTCTCCGAAAAGTCACCATTTTTAAAACATTACCACACTGTAACATTCCCTGAAAACAGGTGCGAAAACAGGATTCACGGTCTGAAAAACTGCATGACAGACTGCTTTTATTGTTTGTTAATATTGGCAGTAAATTGAATCTGTTTTATGCGAAGATATCGGACAAAATAATGGGGCTTACTATGAAGCTGGTTTCGCTCGTGGATTTGGAATTAAAGTCATTTCAACATGTAAAAAAGAAGAAGTTGACAATGGCCAACTGCACTTTGATACAAGGCAGTATAACACCATTACTTGGGAGAAAGATAAACCTGATGAATTTATTAATTTATTGCAATTTTACATTGAGGCAAATATTGGAAAGGGAAAATATAAAGAATGAATGTGGTCAATTTACAGGAGATTCTTTTTAGCCATTAATTTCATATAGTTTTTAGTACATCCCGTCAACAAAATTCCCGTAGGGGCAATTCACGAATTGCCCCACGCGTTAATGACACATGCTAAAACGCCCTAATTCCAGCACCTTCAGAGACCTTTTTTATTTTTTTTGATACAACCAGAAAAGAATCTTCAAATACATATTTGTCCGGAATTGCTCCGGACAAAAAATGGCTTGTACTTTTTTAGTTTTTAGTAAATGTTATCAATTCTGATACCTTATAAATAATTGATCATAAGAAAGATATAAAATCTTTTTTACATTTACTCCATCACTCTTGATATTTACTGCAAAAACGCCTTTTTTAACTCTTGACAAATCTATTTTAATTGACATGTCATTATTAGCGGTTATAGATTTCATCATTCTTCCCGACATGTCAAACAGTGATACCTTTACATTACGCAGTGAGAACGGCGCCAATATAATTACACCCTCACTTGACTGTATTATGTTTAGCCTCAATGCTTTGTCTCTGATCTGATTTTCATTTACAGATGTGATCATTATGACACTGAGATTTGCATCAACAACCTTGAAATTGCTCTTCCAGAAAGTCTTTGCCTGACTGGCGGTTAAATAGCCAGTTGCAGCATTACCATTATAACCGGTCACAAGAGCCTTATCCCAATTTGGAGAACCGGTAACATTGAATCCCCATTCACCCACTTTGGGAACAGTAGAATTTATTACTAAAAAAGCCGTATTTTCATTTGTATCCATCAATGTCAGCCAGACAACAACATCACTGCTTAAACTTGTTAATACACTGCTTTCCCACATGTAACAGCCATTAACTGTCGGTTCTCCAAAAAAAGAATCTAAATTATACTTAACTGTCAATTTTGATACAAGATTACCCGGAAATACAGTAATCTCTCCCTGTCCAGGACCAACTGCAGATGAAGCACAATAAAACAGAGCAACCATTAGAATTGTATTCAATAATAATTTCATTGAATTCTCCTTTGTTAGTTGATCGTTCTGCAATTTATATTTTTATTACTATTGGGCTGATTCAGAGCGAATGTTTGATATAATTGTACAATCCCAAATTGCTTATTATCAAGATTTAAATATCATAGTTATTACGAATTCACTGGCCGTTTTATCATCAGTCAAAATTAATTTATCAGTGTTTTATTGTAATATTAACGCGTGGGGCAATTCGTGAATTGCCCCTACGGATTTTATTGTTATGTAAAGATTGTTATTTTTTTTATTATTGTTTATAGTACGAATCACCCTCTAAAACAAGATACGGATTTGCAGTATTCAGATAAATTACTGCAGTTTTAAGATCGCAGACACAGGATGTCTTCTTACCGCTGCCATCCGTGCACCCTTTGGCGTCAACCAGAAATGTAACAGTACTGTTAATCTTGTTATATATATATGTACCGCTTTCTTCATATACATTGATGTCTTTTTCATAACTGTATTTATAGGTATAATAGTAATTACTTCCAGTGGTGTCCGTTCCGAAACCGATTCCCCTGACATAATCATTACTTACGAGACTTCCTTTGAATTTATACTCCGATTTCGGAATGGTTCCTAAAAGTGCATCAATTTTTCCAATCCCCAGGGCTGTATCTTTAATGTAAACTGTTTCGTCCACTGAAGACCAGAATGCATTTTTTGTATCTGAGAGAAAGCACAGATCCTTCACAACGCCTGCAGAGGATATTACGAGTGTATCTTTTGACAACCTATAAGTCAATTGTTCAGCTGAAGATGAACCCATCGGATAGTACAATACAATATCAGTTCCATCCTCACGCAAGAATTGAAAATGTGACCCTGATGAAATTCCAGGTTCTGTATAGGTTCCTGATAAAGGTCCGGTCTCCTGAACCATTAATGGAAGTGTCCCAAGCAGGGTTGTTCCGGTAAACAGATAAATACTGATTTGTGTATCAGATAGAATTCCCATATAAGTGGGTACTGTTGCTGAATAAAAAGTGACACTGTCACCATTCTCCTGATATGTCAGTACCATTTCTTTATCTGTTAATTTAAACGTAACATTTCCATGTGTCTTTGAGGAATCCTCAAAAACGATCTTTGCATCGGAACCACTCATAACCCCTTTATACTTAGGATGAAGAATTCCTTTACCTGAATGTACAGTACTGGTATCCTGCGGCTTAGTTGTGCTGATTGACTTAAGCTGAGCAAGAGACTGTCCGGCTGGAGTCTGAAGAGAAAGCTCATTACTGCCGGCTTGCGCTTTATAAACAATTACAGATGATACTTTATCGTAAAATGTTATTGAGGTACCTTTCATGCTGTATGCATATGTCACCGGAGTATTATTCATTGTGACAATAACATTTCCAGTATCGCCGCGGGGCTCCTGAAAATTAACAGCAAAATTGATTTGTCCGCTGTTATCCTTGCCTTCATAATTTGATTCCAGCCCATTTTTACCCTGAACTCCATTTACACCATCTTCTCCGGTGCATAATAAAATTACAGGCATGAGAAACAGGCCAATTATTATAAATAAAGTTTTCAGTTTTTTCATTCAGTTTTCCCCGGCAATTCAGTTATTTGAAGTTATTGGTATTTTCATTTCTTATTAACAAATTAAAACTTATTTTTATCTGTAAACGCCTAAAAGTAAATACAGCCGTGTCCGGTACTTGATTCTTGTCAACCGAACAAACTTTCAGTTCATCAATTTCATTTTCATATGTACTTTTTATCAAATAAACAGATTTCAGCAAAGTGGCCTGCATTTCAGGAAATATATTTTATTTCATTATTACTATCAATGTAAATATCAACCTCTGATTTATATAGACATAATATTTTATACCCTCCCCAGAGGTATCGAATATTCTCAAATCTAATATATTTATCACAAAAATATTTCAGTGAAGAGGAAATAAAGTAGAATTCTGTAGAAACTTCTAAAGGCTATTTATTCAGCCAAATTAACTTCAGCAGTTGGTTACAGGAGATAATGCCAAGAATTGTAGTTGAGTATTTTAAATAAAAAAAAGGCATTTGAAAAATGCCTTTTTTATTAGAAACTGTTTCTAAATCAGTTTTATTTTTTTCTTCTGAAATTCAAAGCAAGTGCCAGTAGGCCAAAACCAATAAATGAAAGTGATGCAGGTTCAGGTACTGAACTTGAAGTCGCATTGAAACTGATATTGTCCCAGTATACTGAGCCTGGATATGGATTACCTGAAGAAAATTTAAAATATGCTATTTCTGAAACGGTTGATAATGACAGTTCCACACCGCCATTTAATGATTCAGGGATAGTATACGTTGTTGAACCAACTAATACATTGTTGATATCATACGCTGTAAGAAAAATAGGATCACTATCCTGAGCATAATCCCCTACAGTCAGAGAAACTGTATTTACAAGAACATCACTGTCAAATGTAAGTGTGAAACCATCTGTGTTCATATTGTGGGTATTGTTGATGATTGAATTTGAACCCCATGGTGCAGAGCCTGTTACTTCAAATGTACTATTATCACTTGTTAAAACCGCATTTTCAAATGCAAGTGAAGCGTAATTTCCTGTTGCAACAGATTCAAAATTAATCAGATCAGCAAATGATGAGACACAAATACCAGCCAGAAGAACTGCAAGAGTTTTTTTAAGCATATTCAGCTCCTTTTATAAAGACAAATTGTTTAATAATATGAACTATCTATTTTACAAGCAATAAATGTACCATTTGAAATATTATTAATTACATTCCCTTTGAAGCTATTCGTTTACACAAAGCCTAAAAAGCTGTATTTAATTGATTTTAATAATATTATACCAATAGCTGTAAAACTGTTTACTCTCACTTTACCTATTAAACTGAATTCTGAAAAACTCTAACAATGTAAAGTTTCCCGACACCTGTCGGTTATTATTACTAAGTGAAAGCTTTACTGGTTGACAAAGGCAAAAAAAAACCGATTACTGCCGATTTCTTTATCTCTTTGGTTTTTCAATTTCATTATTTAAAACACATTTCAAGAGCGGCAGTCTGAATTCTCATATTGTTTTTAATTTCTTATTACTTGTCTTTCTATCATCTGTATATTATTGACAAGTTAATAGGATTTATTCTCCAGACCTCTCATTAATGGAATATTCCCTTTTGTTTCAACGAAGCGGCAATTTGCACCTTGCAAAGGCATCAGTCGCCCATGCAAATCAAACACCCTGACTGAAGCTGCTCCTGATATTATTGCCTTTTCAAGCTTTATTTCACTTGTCAAACTGATCGCAACAGGATCCGGGATCGGCTGAAGTTTTCCATTGTAATCCGAGTGGAGTATTTTTGTATCGATGTTGTCAAGCACAAGGACGCCATGAATTGAAGAGACCATTGATGCATCCTGTTTCCAGTAGGAAACAGGCATTGTAAGTGCACTGTCTATTTCAATAAGCTGATAACCCGAATTCCCATGCCCCGCACCATGTCCCTGCCAGTTTGCAACAACTATGCTGCCACTTGACAGTATCTGAAATCCTGCAAAAAAGTTCGGGTTGGCCTGTTTCCAGAAAAGAGAATCCTTCAATTTGTCACTGCTCTGGGGGAATTTTTTAATAACAGCACCCTGCTTGTCAGCCAGAACCATTTGTCCGCTGTATCCAGTGGAGATCAGGGTTGTTCCATTTGGCAGACGCAGTGCCATATACGGATCACCGCCAGCGTTGCACTCCCATATTTTTTTTCCTGTGGAATCAAATTCCGTGAGCATTCCGGCTGCTTTACCGCCAATAATAAATGTTCCATTCGTTGTCGGGCGACAGATCCGTACAGTTGCATCAATATTGATGGAACTTAGTATTTTTCCTGTGGAATCGGTTTTTATGATTTTTGCGGGTGACCCGTCACGAGTGCAGTAAACATTTTTGCTTGACAAACAAAATGCTGAATTGATACCGTTTGCGACACCGGACAGTGCAACATGTCTGAGCAGTGCTCCTGTGGTCAGATTGAATTCAGAATAACCACTCCCGCCATTATCGCTGACCAGCAGGCGGTCATTACCAATAAGTTGTAAATCACGGTTGGAGCAGGTCGCAGACCATTTTTCCGAGGGATTATTAAGATTGACATAATGAACTTTACCATTACCCTCATCAGCGATGACAAGACGGTGGGTCATCTGACTGATAGAGTATACACCGGATGAAAAACTGAGAAGAAATATGATGCTCAGCCAGATTTTGTTTTTTTTAACTAAATTCATTGTTTCTCCTGATTGTTCGAGTCATAAAAAACTAATCGGCATTCAGCTGCAAGAGCAGTATTTTACATAATAGTCAGATAATTTAAAAGATACACTTAACATATAATAATCACCCTTTCATAAGCACAGGCTGTCCTGTTGCCTGAATGACATCACGCCACAATTCGCCTTCAGGATCAATTGCATTTCTCTTTCTGACAGCGAGTTCAATAGGCACATGAACAAATGTGTTATTGATCAGACTCATAAGCATTTTTGTCTTTCCGGCCATTGCCGCATGCACAGCATTTGTTCCAAGTCGCGTGCAGTAAATTGAATCACCTGGTTCTGCAGGTGTACTTCTGATAATGTAGCTTGGATCAATATAACGGATATTAGCCTCAATTTTCTGTTCCTTGAAATATGCAGATACCTTCTCCTTGACAAAAAGGCCAATATCACCCAGAACAATATTTCCTGAAGCATCCTTGCAGCTTGACGTCTGCGGCAGCAGATCCTGCCCGGCTCCTTCAGCAACAACAACCAGAGCGTGTTTACGGCGAAGCAGACGTTCTTTGAGATGAGTCAGAAAGCCGTTTGGTCCATCCATATCAAAAGGGACTTCAGGAACAAGCACAAAGTTCACATCATTACTTGCAATTGCCGTGTGCGCGGCAATAAAACCGGATTCACGACCCATGAGTTTAACAATTCCGATTCCGTTAATTGCACCTTTTGCCTCGGTATGTGCACAAGACAATGCTTCAACAGCCTTTGAAACCGCAGTCTCAAACCCGAAGGACCTCTGTATGAAACTCAGATCATTATCAATTGTTTTTGGAATTCCTATCACACTTATTTTCAGTCCGCGCTTGTCAATTTCTTCACTGATACGAAGCGACCCCTTCTGTGTGCCGTCCCCGCCGATTGAAAAAAGCATTGACACATTCATTCTCTCAAGACAATCAACTATCTCCTCTACCCGCTCACCGGCACCCCGTGATGAACCAAGTATGGTTCCGCCGTCTGTATGGATATCACTGACAACTTCAGGGTTCAGTTCAATGACAGGTAATTGATATTCAGGTAAAAAACCGCGATAGCCGTTTTTAATACCGCTGATTCTTCTCACTCCGTAAACATGCCATAATGACATTACAAGCGAACGGATCACATTGTTCAGACCTGGGCAGAGTCCGCCGCAAGTTACAATTGCAGCATGAACCTTGACAGGATCAAAGTATATCAATTCCCGCGGACCTGCTTTCTCGACAAGCATCTCTTTTTTAAATGTATATGTTTCACCGCCAACCGCATTTACATCATTGATAATCTGTTCACTATCACTGACATATCCGGCAACAAAATCATTCTGAATATTTGAAAGTCTTATCGGCGACTTTATTGTCGGCTTCCCGAGATGCGATATAGTAAAATCAGAAAATTCCATAAATAATCCTTATGTTTATATGTGAAACAGATTATCATAAATCAAATTTATTATTCCAACGATATTTTTGTAAATGCAATGTAAAATCTGCCTGAAGGTGCCTGTACCTGCGCTCAATTTTAAAAGCTGTCCGTAAATGCCTGACCCCAGATGTATTAAAAAATGTACTGAATCATTTATAATGCGGCTGCATGCAACCAACGCGCTCGAAATCAAAACCACCATTCAAAGTAAATTTCAGGTTCAATAAAGATACTATATTTGTGACCTTGAAATCACTAACAACCTTATTTTGAATTTCTGTCATATTCAGCATAGACAAAATGTCGAATAATTGACCCCTGCAGCCATGAACATAATTTATATAACACTCGTATTACTTGAAAGTAATCTTTGAAGGAAGTATTTTTTAATGATGAAAAAACTACAATTTAAACTGCTTGTTATTGCCGGAATCATTTTTTTTGTCTCATGCGCTCATCAGGGAACACCCACTGGCGGCCCTGATGACAAGATTGCACCTTCAGTGATGAGTTCAGTGCCCGGAGCTGAATCAGTCAATGTGCCGGTTAAAACCCGGATCAGTATAGTGTTCACAGAATGGCTTTCGAAAAATTCTGACCGCGGTATTTCTATCTACCCTCCGATGAAAATAAAAACTGTAGTTGTGAGGAATCGTCTTGACATCATTCCTATTGGTAAACTGGAAGACTCGACGACATATCATATATCAATTACATCACAGCTGCAGGATCTTCACAATAACTCAATTCTTGCACCTGTAAGCCTGACATTTTCAACCGGTGCGGTACTCGACAGCGGAATTCTTGGCGGCTGTATTATTGATCCATCCCGCAAGGCACTTCAGCCAAAAGTCGCACTTTTTAAAAAGGAGCATCTTGATCCAGACAGCGGTTTCTCTGGTGCACCCGATTATCTTATTCAGACAGACAGCTCCGGACGATTTAACTTCATTCATCTTAAATTCGGATCGTATTATACAATTGCATTTACTGATGCAAACAGTGACAACAGGATTGCGCCCATTACCGAACAGGTATACAGCACAGCCGATTCTCTTATCGCAATCAATGCGTCAACAAAACCGGTATTTCTTTTTCAGTCATCATATGACACTACAAAAATGTCTCTTTTAAATGTAAAGGCACAAAGTACCACTGTTCTCAGCGGTCAGTGGATCATACCATTTGATCTGAGATGCGGCTACAGTTATCCTCAATGTAAAGTTGAAATGATCGACTCGCCGTCTGTTAAATATCAGGGAAGGTACATCCCGTTATCCAACGGCAAATTGTTTACATATCTTTTAAAAAACCCTATAAAAATCACACCATACCGCCTGATTTACACCATGCGTACTCCGCAGGCTGTGGATTTTACTGACACATTGACTTTCAATGGAGTAAATACACCTGATACCCTATTACCGGCTCTGGCTTCTTTTACTCCGGCAAATAACAGCATCACAGATCTTGATCCTGAAATCAAGCTTATATGGACTGAACCTGTGGCAGTCAACACCCTGTTATTTCTGACTGATTCTGCCGGGACTGATTCCATAAATCTCAAATCGTCAACAGGGTACAGCGATACTACATATCTTCCGCTGAAACGCAAACTGCGTCCGGACACTAAATACAGAATGGTACTTCTTAAGAATATTGCAAATGATTTTAATGGAAATACGCTTAAGGCCCGCGATTCCACAGATACTGTAAATGTTTTAAATTTCAAGACAATAAAAGAGGACAGCATCGCGATCAGCCTTCAGGGCGCAGGAGACTGCAATGAATCAAGCAGCCACAGAAAATGGATATTCAGACCACTTAACAAATCGGCAACTTATATTTCAAAAGACAGTTCAGGACTGTTCAGATTCGATTCCATTTATGGCGGAAATGGTCTGATTTCTTATTTTGATGATCTCAATGAAAACAACAGGGTTGATATTGGACGAATCAAACCGTGGTTTGGACCCGAACCCAATTATGTTGCTCCTGACACAATTGAAGCCCGCGCACGATGGGATGTCGATGGAGTTATAGTGCATGTGTGTGATCCATGCCTGAAACTGAAAGCAGACTCGCTTGCTGCAGATACTACACTTAAAAGCAGCAAAAAATAACCACTATAGTTCACTGAGCGGAGCCGAAGTGAACGGGCGCATAATGCAAATGCAACTTTCTGTGACCGGTTCGTTTCGACTCCGCTCAACGACCGGTATTAAAACTTACTAAATGACAACCACCGCAGTTCACTGAGCGGAGCCGAAGTGAACGGGCGCATAATGCAATGGCTGGTTTACTTTGAATGGTTCTTTTCACTGAAATGCTCTGCCTGATAAATTTTATACGATGCAGATTTCCAGTCATCAGGTCCGAGCCCGGCTTTCAAAGACAAATGTCTAAGGAAGTCAATTTTGTCCGGCAACTGTTCCCATACCTGAGGAAGAAACGTTGACTGACGGCCATTTTTCTCAAGTATCACTCCGTCAATTTCAGGACGGAGTTTCAGCAGAATATCATCAGGCCCGCCAATCTTCAATCTCTGAGGAACTGTAAGCACCGACACCTCCACTGTAATCTTATCAAGTTCAACTGCAGTGACAGGTGAAAAACGGGGATCACTCAGCGCAGCATTTTTTGCGTTGTCAACTACCGCATTGTATAGCGGCATTATCGGTTCAATATAACCGATACAACCGCGAAGAGCCTCACCGACAGTCAGTGTTACAAAACACCCGCGATTTTCTTTAAGATCTGCAGGTATATTTTCCGGTTCTTTGTAATGCTGCCCTCTCACAGATGCCTCAAGGCTGCCGCGGGCTATTTTAAGCAGCAGCTGTCTGTTTTTTTCATCAATTTTATCTTTACTGTTATTTTGTATAATCTCAGCGCTTTCACTGCTTTTTACAAATGCTATTGATGCATATCCTACAACCCGGTTTTGTTCTCCATATGCAGGTGCAGTCTCATATGATGTACGCACATCAAGCTTTACAGGTTTCAACCTGAGCATCTTTGCAAGCGACATTACAACACGGATCGGCGTCTCCCCGCATGCATCAAGAAACCCTTCAGAGTCACTGTCAAGAATTGTTTCAACTGTTTTATTGTCAAGCTCCCTCGCCTCTGTCTGGGTGTGATAATGAGAGAGGTCTGATGATGCAACCACAAGAGTTGAATCATCAATAAACGGAAAAATCAGTTCTGCAAGTCTCGCAGGATCAACATTACCTGTAATAACAGGTACAATTGAAAAATCTTTTAACCGTACCTGCAGAAACGGGATCTGCACTTCAAGAGAGTGTTCAGGCTCTTCAGCGTTTTTTGAAATTGATGCAAGTGAATTTGTCTGCAGTTCTTTGACAGTTGCAGTATCGACAGCGACTTTTCCAAGCGGAGTCTCATACCAGGATGCCTGAGTCAGGACAAAACCCTTTACATATTCATAATGTGACGGGCCGATGATTATTACCCGCTTTACATTATCACTTATCTCCGCATATCCCCGGCCGGCTACAGGCCCTGAAAAAACATATCCGGCATGAGGCGAAATTAAAAGCTTCGGATGCTCTGAGAGCTGCGGTTTTACATGCATATAGCCGACAATTTCTTTTCGTAAAGATTGGGGATCATTTGTGTAGAAACGCCCGGCAACAGCGGCATTCCTTGTTGTACCCCCGGATGCATCAGATAGAATGGAAGCCATAAGCAGAACTCCTGCAATAAGTGTGTGTATGAATGTTGGTTTTTTGTCTGACATAATACAATCCATGTCGTTGGGCGAGGTCGAAACGAACCGGGCACCAAATGTTGATTTCTGTATGCGGTGTTCACTTCGACTCCGCTCAGTGAACGGTTCCGCTTAGTGAACTGCATTTTGATCAGTCCTTTCGCCATACTGACCAGTACGGCACACCTTCCTCATCTCTGACTTTAAGTATATGCCCACGTCCTTTGATTTCAGATGGCATAATAACCTGTCTGCCGTTGATCATCACCTTCATTCCCTTTATGTCGACCTTATCACCCTTTGAAAATGCAAGGTTATCCTGACGTAAAAAGAACCACATCGGCCCCAGATGAACATACCACTCTGATCCATCAACTGTAGCTGTCAACTGAACGCCCTGTGTCATTTCAGGCAGAGGCGTAACCGTATCAACACTCTTTACATCACCAAAATAGGTCTGAATACTTGACTTATTAAAATTCTGCTCATATTTATCTGTGTACCCCCAGCCGTCACTGCCTTTGGATTTTAAATTCATCTGCGAAAAACTGCTGCCGAAAACAACCATTATTAGAAACGGAATTACTCCGAATACTCTACACATAATAAAACCCCTTTCTTACTGACTTGAAAATATATAAAGTCTAAATTCCTCTATTTATCTGATTAAGTATATCACAAATCTCAGATGGTTTTTCTAAAATAAATTCAGCTCCGTTCTCACGAAGCTCTTTTTCATCCCGAAATCCCCATAGCACACCCGCAGGATGCATTCCGGCACCAACTGCAGTTTTCATATCGACCATTGTATCTCCAATATACAATATTTCATTGCAATTGATGTTCCACTGCGATGCAATAAATTGAGCTGCCTGAGGATCGGGTTTTTTTCTGAACCTGCCTCCAGCTCCGACAACCTGACTGAACCGTATGTCCCCGAAAAAATGTTTTACTGTTGCTACAGTTATCTCATGTACCTTATTCGACAGCACCGCAAGTTCAATCCCTGATTTATCAAGTACTTCCAAGGTTTCAACAATACCCTCATACGGAGCTGTCTTCTGACTGCATCGTGACCCGTACAGTATTTTTACTTCTTGAAGACAATCCGCAAGTGTCTGGCTGTCGCGCCAGGACTCGGGAACAGTTCTTTCTACCAGAGTATCCATTCCATCACCTACAAAATACCGGTAGGCATCAACAGGATACGCAGGAAAACCGTGATTTTCAAGTACTGCATTCATTGATTCTGCAATATCATCAAGCGTATCAAGAAGCGTTCCATCAAGATCGAATATGAGTCCACGGATTTTCATATATCACCTGTTTTTAATGTTCTCCGTTAAAATGCGGTTTGTAACCTGCATTTTTAAGTGCCCCAATTTCTTTTTCTGTAAGATGTCTATACTCTCCGGATGGAAGATTCTCAAGCCTCACTGATGCAAACTGGACACGACGCAATTTACTTATCAGAACGTCTATTGATTCGAGCATACGTCTGATCTGCCTGTTTTTTCCCTCATATAAAGTTATCTCATACCAGTACTGCACGCGATCATCAATATTTTCAGAAACATTTTCAATTGCTCCGGCATGAAGCAGCTGCCCTTCAGACTCCACACCATCAAGCAGCGCCTTGATTTCTTCTTTGGCAAGCTCCCGTTCAAGCTTTACATGGTATACTTTTTTTATTTTATACCGCGGATGAGTAAGCGCATGAATCAAATCACCATCA
>Ga0209373_10001044_pt1 | contig 36308 bp, 29 predicted proteins | sample Higcelweek5metaG_FD_187173 | JGI IMG/M metagenome (GOLD analysis project Ga0209373, IMG submission 187173) | Freshwater pond sediment microbial communities from the University of Edinburgh, under environmental carbon perturbations - High... | ecosystem: Environmental > Aquatic > Freshwater >... | reverse complement strand
CTTTCGCTGTTGGAATTAGTTTTGCTTTTTTCTTCGAGAAATTTATTTATCCACCGCTTCTCATTGGTATTGTAACCTTAGCCGTTTCATTAACTGGAATTTATATGGGACGAAACGCAGGAAAAAAGCTAGCTGGTAAAGCTGAAATTTTGGGTGGAATTATATTAATTCTTATTGGAGTGAAAATAGTTTTAGAACACGTGTTTGATTTGAAACTTTTTTAATTCGGCACAATACAAAGCAATACTCGTTTTTGTTCCAACTTACTATGTCTATTCAACAATTAATGATTTATCGAAAATAAGATAAAAGGTAGATCCTTTGTTTGGCTTTGTTTTGAACGTAAATTCGCAACCTAAAGCTTTAACAATTCCGCTCACAATTGTTAGCCCCAGCCCAGAACCACCATAACCACGTGTAAATGAGCCATCGCCCTGAACAAACGGCTCAAATATGCGGCTGAAATCTTTTTCGTATAACCCAATACCAGTATCTTTAACAAAAAAAGCAAGTTTGCCTTTTCTCATTATTACGCCAAAATTGATGGTCCCTTCACTGGTAAATTTATACGCATTATCGAGCAACCGTACAATGGCTTTCTTCAAATAATACTCGTCTGAAACAAGAGCCAAGTTTTCATTTGAAAGTTTCCTAACGGTGAATTTCAGATTCGTTTTAGAGTGTTTGGCTTCAAAACCCGACGCTTCGTAACAAATAAAATTGATGAATTGATTCACATTAAAAGGCTTGTTCATTGCTTCTATTTGATTGGTATGAACAAGTGAGGCATCGAATATATCGTCGATTATTGACAATAAGTACAAGGTATTGCTCGAAATCAACTCATGATATTGCTTTTTTCGGGATTCAGAAACAGAATCTTCAGTTATCATTTCAGAAAAACCAATGATTGAATTAAGCGGAGTACGTATCTCGTGCGAAATATTGGCCAAAAATTCCGATTTCAACTTATTACTTTCTTCTGCAATTTTCAGTGCATCGCGCAGTTTGATTTCAACCATTTTTCGCTGTACAATTTCATATTCCAGATTCTCATTGGTCTGTTTCAACTCAAATACCCGTTTTGTAACTTCACTTTCGAGACTCCGGTTTGATTTGTTCAGTTTCATATTTGAGGCCACCATGTTTTCACGTATGGAAGCAAATGTTGAAAAGAAGGGAAGAGAAACAAAAGCGCCAATTGATAACAGCACAAAGGTTTCAGAAAAAATTGGAGTACTAAGCTGAAACGATAGTATAACAAATTCGACAAAAACCAACCCAAAATAAAACAGGTAACGCTTTAATGGCGTAACAATTGCAAAGGTCAGAAGGAAGATTGTAAGAAAATACGTGATCACATTCAACAGTGAATCAGGCTTCAAAACTAAAATACCACTTGCCCAAACCAACATAAAAGCAGGATAAATGAAAACAGTATTTCTTTTGAAAAAAGCAAAAACAGTGGGAAGTTTAACTTGATTAGCAACCACATTTGTTAATACAAGTAAAGACACAATCAGCAACATTAAATCGAGAAAAACATAATAGGACTGATGCTCATCGTTGAAAATGAAAAAATCGAGGATAAGATAAAAACAACTAATGAAAAAACACACAAACGAAACGAACTCAATCCTCTTCTGATCCAGCTTTATTAATTCCTCTTGAAGCTCAATTTTTTCATGAGGTGTCAATCTAATTTTTGCAATTCCGAACCTTTCCTTGAAAAAATTCATTCCCATTTATTTTGTTGTGTAATTTATCGAAATTAAGGATTTAAACCAATAGCAAAATTTTCTTTTTCAAACGATGCTCAGCATCAAAACACAAACAACACATCCATTTGTTCGACTTATAAATCAACATCATACAGTTTTGTCATTCCAGAAAAATAAAAAACCTTGATTCTCGTAAACAACGAGAACCAAGGTTTTTGTATGAAAAAAAGTCAACTGTTCGTTTTCAGAATATTTTAATGTCCTAATTATAAACCAACAATTTGCTCAGGTATTTCCCAATTATGTCGAACTCAAGATTAACTTTTGTTCCTTTTTTAATGGTATGGAAATTTGTTTCGTTAAAAGTATAAGGAATTATGGCCACCTGAAAGGAGTTTTCCTTGGAGTTAACCACTGTCAAACTTACTCCGTTAACTGTTACCGAGCCCTTTTCAACAGTCATGTATCCTTGTTTGGCCTTTTCTTTATCGAACGGATATTCAAAAGTGAAATACCAGCTTCCATCGGCTTCTTCAACATTGACACAAGTAGCAGTTTGATCAACATGCCCCTGTACAATGTGCCCGTCAAGCCGGCCGTTCATCATCATGCTACGTTCAAGGTTAACCCTACTCCCCTCCTCAAGCAATCCCAAATTTGTTTTTAATAACGTTTCTTTAATGGCAGTTACAGTGTAGGTCTCCTTTTCGTTATCGATTCTTACAACCGTTAAACACACTCCGTTGTGCGACAAGCTTTGATCGATCTTCAATTCACCAACAAATGAACAGGTTAACGTAAAATGCATGTTCTCCTGATCTTTTTCTATGGCTACAACTTTTCCGGCTTCTTCAACAATTCCTGAAAACATATTCAATGGTTTTTAAATTTGCCCGAAATTAGAAATAATTGTAACTCATAAACTAAACACAAGCCAGAAATTAACTTCAACATTATTCTAAAATTAACCAACAAAACTCCTTAAACGCAAAATGAAAACTTAAAAAAACGAAACAAACCACATCGGTCCTGTTTTTGGCATAGTTTCTGTTCCTATTGAAAACAAATACAAGTAGCCATGAAAACATATATTTCTTCGTTTATACTATTTATTTTACTAATTGCAGCAAGCAATAGCTTTGCTGTTTCCTACGAATTTTCCGAAATCAAAACCATCAATAAAGAAAACGTCTCTATTTTCCCAAATCCAATTCAATCAAAAGGTACAATCAAAATTATTTCTGATAAAAATTGTGAAGCTATGATTGAATTTTTCGACATCTCAGGAAAACGGGTGAAAACACTTGAAAAACAAAACTTAATCAAAGGTGAACAACAAATAAGTTTTCAAACCGATGATTTGAAAAATGGTATTTTTTTCTGCAAGGTGCGTTCTGAAAATTGGCTGGAAACCATTCGCATTGTTATAAAACATTGATCTTTGATAAGGATAGTTCTCATTTTCACTGTGAACCATTAACAAAAGATATTCTGATGCATTATTGTTACTAAATTTTAAGTTTGATAAAAGTCCGGACAAAATTGTTCGGACTTTTCTTTTTTACTCAAATCGTCGCACAATTCATAGTTTTTCTAACTTAGCCCCAATTAATACTAAAACAACATGTCGGTTCACAAAGAAGTGAAGAAAGTAACCACCCATGTACTTTCTGAAATGAAATTGAGGGGTGAAAAAATTTCGATGCTTACAGCCTACGACTACAGCATGGCCCGTTTGGTTGACGAAGCAGGCATTGATATAATCCTTGTGGGAGATTCTGCCTCGAACGTTATGGCAGGTAACGAAACCACGTTACCGATCACACTGGACCAAATGATTTACCACGGAAGCTCGGTTGCAAAAGCGACTACACGAGCATTGGTTGTTGTCGACATGCCTTTTGGAACTTATCAGGGCAATTCAAAGGAAGCTCTTAGCTCTGCTATCCGCATTATGAAAGAGACACATGCCGACGCGGTAAAACTAGAAGGCGGCAAAGAGATCATCGAATCGGTTAACCGTATTCTCTCTGCCGGAATACCGGTAATGGGACACCTTGGACTGATGCCCCAATCGATTCATAAATACGGGACATATACCGTTAGGGCTCAGCAGGAAGAAGAAGCCCGAAAACTGATCAGCGATGCAACACTGCTCGAAGAGGCCGGTTGCTTTGGAATTGTACTCGAAAAAATCCCCGCTGAACTGGGCAAAAAAGTTGCCGAGAAACTAAAAATACCCATTATTGGCATTGGTGCCGGTGGCGGTGTTGACGGACAAGTACTTGTTTTGCACGATATGCTTGGACTAACTCAAGAATTCTCGCCACGCTTTTTACGTCGTTATCACAACCTTGCCATTGAAATAAAAGGTGCTGTTGGCGAGTACATTAAAGATGTAAAATCGAAAGATTTCCCCAACGAAAAGGAACAATATTAATTAAACAAATCAGAAAAAGGTCATTTGAACGTGACCTTGCACAAAAAAACTAAAACAACCACATGCAAGTAATTTACGAAGACAACCACATTATAGCAGTTAACAAAACTTGTTCAGAAATTGTACAAGGCGATAAAACTGGCGACACCCCGCTGAGCGAAATTGTCAAACTATATATCAAGGAAAAATACCATAAACCCGGTGATGTTTTCATTGGTGTTACTCACCGCCTCGACCGCCCAACAAGTGGAGTTGTACTGTTTGCCCGTACAACAAAAGCACTTACCCGGTTGAATAAAATGTTTCAGGAAAAAGATACCATCAAAAAAACCTACTGGGCAGTGGTCGATAAAAAACCTGTTCCCGAAAGCGGTACCCTTCAGCACTGGTTGGTTCGCAACGAGAAACAGAATAAATCGTATGCTTATTCTGAAGAAAAGGCCAATAGCAAAGAAGCAACATTGAGTTACAAACTCTTAGGCAGTTCAGACAAATATCATCTTTTAGAAATTGAATTGCATACTGGCCGACATCACCAGATTCGGGCCCAGCTGGCAGCCATTTCATGCAAAATTAAAGGTGATATGAAATACGGATTTCCGCGCTCGAACCCCGACGGTGGCATTTACTTGCACTCGCGCAAGGTTGAATTCACCCATCCGGTAACTCAGGAATTTGTTTCAATTACAGCACCTGTTCCCAACGATGCATTGTGGAAGTTTTTCGAAGAGATGAATCCATCATAAATAACAGATAAAGTCAACGGTCAATAGAAAAAATCTCTGAACAACACTAGCTACTGACTGTTGATCGACAATAACTTGCATCGGTAAAATATTGTATATCAAACCTTCATTGTATCTATTTGTTTCAACACAACAATAACGAGAAACAAAAACAAAGGTGTTACCATTGAGGGCCTAAATTGCCTAACGTTAAACACCCCATTTAACAGATTTTCGTCCAGATGGTGCCGATAGTGATCGGTATAACACGTTCCCGATAGCCTTTATGATATTCAATCCTACACATCATCAACTGCTTATTGTTGAACTTTAGGCACTTTAAACTTTAGTTCACTTTAGGCACTGAATAGTTACAAAGGTGAACTTCAAACTGGCATTCGTTTACTTTTTCTACTATTTTTGCCCGATCATTTTTTTTGATGAATTCATGAGAATTTTAACAATCCTATTTCTGCTATTTTTTCTGATTACAGGAATAACTTTCCCTAACTACAGAAACGACCCCATGTCGTATACAAGGGTAAGAGAAGCGTATGCCGAAAAAGGAAGAATTGTAACCAAGGATCTTGCCGAACATTCAATTTCACGCGACAGTCTGAGAATTTACCTACGTGCTTTCAAAACAGAAAAGAAAATTGAACTGTGGGCCAAAAACAACTCAGACTCTGTATTTGTACAAATTAAAGTATTCCCCATTTGCGAATTATCGGGTTATATTGGCCCCAAAAGACGCAGTCACGACTTGCAGGTTCCTGAAGGGTTTTACCATATTTCCGATCTGAATCCTTACAGCAAATACCATTTGTCTATGGAGGTTAATTATCCAAACGCATCAGACAGCATAAGAGGTTGCAGCGGTCGATTGGGAAATGAAATATTCATACACGGCGATTGTGTTTCATCGGGATGCCTTGCCATGACCGACGAACGAATTAAGGAACTATTTGTGTATTGCTCCGAAGCCTACAAAAGCGGACAGAAAAAGATTGGACTGACCATATTCCCGGCTCAACTAACCGATAGTACCTATTCAATCTTGAATAAAAAATACAGTAAAGACAAGGACAAAACCAGTTTATGGGCCGACCTGAAAATGAGTTACGACTGGTTTAACATTACAAAGGTACCTCCAACAGTGAAATTCCTTCGCGACGGGACACATGAAGTAAATGGTACAAATACGGCAACAAACTTACAACTTGCAGGAACTTTAATGGCAAGATATCAACCTGATCGCCGTTTAAACGGAATATTGAAATGTATGCCTGAAAAACTTTCATTGGCAATTCCTTCTAAAGGCGCACAAAAACCAGACACATTCCCTTTCAAATTGGTTGATGTTGAATCCTATTGAAACGTACAGTTCGCCGTTTAAACAAACGCATTAAAAGATAAATTTGAACATTTCACTGCCAAAAAGATTCAAATTAAAACCTCATTCACAATCTACTCGGAAATTATTTTCACGCCCAGTTGGCTTTACGCTTGCAATAATCGTTCAATGTCAAATTTTTTCATTTGCATAAATGCGCTGGTTACTCTTCCCGCTTTAGCAGGATCGACCATTAATGAAGGAAGAATAGCTGGAACTATTTGCCATGAAATTCCAAATCTATCTTTTAACCACCCGCACTGACCTTCCTGTCCTCCTTCGGTGAGTTTACTCCAATAATTATCAATTTCTTCCTGAGTTTCGCAATAAACCTGAAATGAAATTGCTTCGTTAAATGTAAAAATTGGACCACCATTTAATGCGGTAAAAGTTTGTCCATTAATCTGAAAGCTTATTGTGAGAACAGTTCCTTCTTTCTGTCCATGTATTTCAAAACCTTCTTTTCCATATCGGCTTATACTTTCAATTCTCGAGTTTTTAAAAATTGAAACATAAAAAACAGCTGCTTCTTCAGCCTGATTGTCAAACCAAAGGCAAGGGGTAATCTGTCCTGTCATAATTTACCAACTTGAATGTGATTTTTTTCCTCTACATGTTTCTTAAAACTGTCTAAAATAGACTGTCAACCAACACGTTGAAGTTCAATTGTGTTTATTTTTTCAGGTTCAAATGATTCGAAAATATGGGTTTTGTTTCCGTCAAAAGCAAATTCAATTTTAACTTTTCGACCATCACCAAGGGTGTTCTCAATCAGTTCATGTGGTTTTACGGTGTTGTAAACACCTTCAAAATCAAAACCCGCACTACCATCTTTCGCTTCCATTCTGTAAATAAATTTGCCACCCACCCGTAAATCATTTACGGCCCTTGTTGTGTGCCAGTCATCAGATGCCTTGTTCCATTTGACAATATCTTCAGGATTTGTCCAACATTCCCATACAAATTCTAATGGAGCGTCGACTTTTGCCTGAACCAAAATGGTTGTTTTTTCTTTTGAATCCATGCCTTTTGTATCACTTTTCATAACAGTTAAACATCCATTGAATGCCAAATTTATCGACACAAGTTCCATAATAAGCACCCCAAAATGTGACTTGCAGATCCATTGTAACTTCACCACCAACAGATAACGCATCAAATAACCGTTTGGTTTCTACTCGTGTGTCAGGCTCAAGTCCGATGTAAAAATTATTTCCAATGTTCAAATTAAAACCCCTCGAATCGGGGGCATCTGTGCCCATTAATACATGACCTCCAAGAATTGAAAGTTCAATGTGCATGATCAGATTTTTATCTTCTTCGGCAATTTCGGGCATCCCTTCTCCGGCAGGAATATCGCCTAAACGCCCCACTCCTCCTCCTCCAAATTCACCACCAAAAACAGATTTATAAAAATTGAATGCATCCTCGGTATTACGAGAAAAATTAAGATAAGTGTATACTCGTGCCATAATAATTGATTTTAAATTGTTTGAAAGCAACAAAAAGAATCAACTATTGTTTTAGCTGCTGAACACAAAAAACGAAACCACAAAAATAGGCAGAAGAGTTTTTCCCTGACGTTGGCAAACCCGTATAAACAACAAAGCAACAGACAATCAGATAGAACTCATCGTAAGAAATAAACCCTATTTGTGTTCTTATCCATAATCAGATAGAAGTCATTGTGTTTGGCAACTACAAAATTGCCTTTACTCAAATTTTCCAAAGGAATAAACCACTTGGGGTATCGAGGTTTTTCAATATTTTCTAACCTTTTAAATAATGAATCGCTAGTTGCAACAGCATACGATTTGAAAATAGAATCGTATTCAAACCGACGGTTAAAATCAAAACTTCCGAAAAGATGTTTTGTGTATACATCGTAGGTTTCTTGAATTGCAGTGGCGTCATCGTTTAATATTTCAGGAAACCAGTCGTTCTTTATAAAATCGTATTCCGATAACTCCTGATAGGAATGAAATTCAACAAAAGGAGACCCACTATTACACGATGCGGCAAAGAGCCAAACAATCAGCACACCTGTAACTTTAATATTCTTTACACTTTTAATCATAATTGTCTGGCAAAAAAGCGATAGCTGCATCGTAGCGAAATATCTCGATTACATCTTACGCCCAAAATGAACGTTAAGTGGAATAAAATCTCAGCTTCTGAAATTTGTTTAGGTCATGTTTCTATAACGAATCTTTTCCAAAGCTTAACGGAAGAAGATTGCGGACACCTTCAACAAGAAGTATTTGTTTCGAACCGTCGAGCAACAAACGGATTGGCTTTTCGAAACGTATCTCACTCTCGAGAATGGCTTGCCTGCACGAACCACATGGCTTTACAGCTTCTTCAACCAATCCATTTTTGTTGGTAGCCGAAATGGCAATGGTCTCAAGAGCCTGATCGGGGAAATTGGCATTGGCGGCAAACAACGCAACCCGTTCGGCACACAACCCCGTTGGTGAAGCTGCATTTTCCTGATTATTGCCCAACACAACTTCTCCATTATCGAGCATTATCGCCGCTCCAACAAAAAAATTAGAATAGGGCGCCCATGCATTGTTCGATGCTTCACGCGCTTTGGCAATCAAAAAAGCATCGTCGTTCGAAAGTTCGCTGAGCGACTCATATTCTGTATAATTTATTTCTAAACTCTGTAGTTTCATTTATCGTGCTGTTATTTTTTTTAAAACTGTTTTTTAGTTTCTGTATATCTTACATATTCCACATTTCAACTTCTAAGCATCGGTGTCGCCACTTGCAAAACACGAATCAGTCAGCTTAAGATATACATCTCCCTTTATGGCATTTATTGCCACACCTGTTTCAAAAGTACGATTTTTTCATAGTTATCAACATTAACCGTTACTGCAAAGCAATTTTTTTATTTTTGCGACGTAATTATTGAAACACAACTGTTTTACACATGACACATTCAAGATTTATCGCAATAGCAATCTTCATAATCATTTCGATTCATTCGATTGCCCAAAACAAAATTACCCGCAAAGAATACATTTCAAGATTCAAAGAGATTGCTGTAAAAGAGATGCTCCGAAGCGGAATTCCTGCCAGCATTACCATGGCACAAGCATGCCTGGAATCGGACAACGGCAACAGTGAACTTGCCCGCGAATCAAATAATCATTTCGGCATAAAATGCAAAACAGATTGGATGGGTGCACGCTCATACCACAACGACGACAAACAGAATGAATGTTTCAGAAAATATCGCACAGCTGAAGAATCGTACGATGACCATACCAACTTCTTAACTCAAAACCAACGCTATGCCTTTCTGTTCAAAATAAGTCATAAAGATTACGACGCATGGGCAAAAGGGCTTAGAACAGCAGGTTATGCAACCGACCCAGAATATGCAAACCGATTAATTAAAATTATTGTCGAAGAACAACTTCACCAGCTCGATTTGATGAAGGCCGATGATCTACCACAACACGATATCATTGCTGAAAAAGGGATCAGATTTAATCCTGAAGAATCGCGTAAAAAAGCTCATCGCAAAGCCGACAGCAACCGAAAGTTCGACGACATGAGCCTAAATCCATACAACCAACGAGAAATTAAAAATCTGAACGGGCTTGATATCATTTACGTAAAAGAAGGTGACACCTACGAAAGTATAGCTCAGGAATTTGATATGGATGAATGGGAAATTCTGAATTATAACGATTTACCCAAAGATGCGCCCCAGCCCAAAGCTAACGATTTTCTTTATTTAGAAACAAAAGGGTTCAGGGCACAGAAAGGCAAAGAGAAACATGTGGTTATGCCGCAAGAGTCGATGTGGTCAATTTCACAACTTTATGGCATACGTTTAAACCGGTTGTATAAGCTGAACCGCATTAAGAAAGATGAAAGACCAGTTGTTGGCGACCCATTGAATTTGAGAGAAAAAATCAAACGAGAGAAGAAATAAATTTAAAAAATCTCTCTACCTGACATAAAAAACATACAAAATCATAGCTTTCAATTTTGAAGAATAGTAAATTGCACACTAACCTTTAAAGTACAATGCAATGAAAACTATTTCACCCTTGTTTGTATTCCTCGTTCTGGTTTCAACTACACTTTTTTCTTTTGCCGGAGAACGAATTCCAGCTTCAAGAATAATACTGCGAGATATTGAAACTCAACAAATTTATGCGGTTGTTACCACTAACGAAACTGGAGGATTTGGAATTATCGATATTGAAAAAGGAAATTACCTGATAGAAATCGAAATCCCAACTTCGGCACTTACTGCTGCGCCCAAAGACAGTCTGCATCTAAACCAGCTCATCAATGGAGGTTGCGACAAAGAACAAGGTCGATTAATTTTCAAATACAAGTACAACTGCTTCGTTTTCGATTTGGATTGTGAAATACAAAAAGGATCAGAATTTCAACCTGCATTTTTAATTTCAGAAAATGATGGAAAAATACGAGTCAATGTAGCCACAGTGCAGGTTACAGAAAGGTCAACTTTCAAAGGAATATTCCAACGGTTAACCGGAAAGTTTTACGAACGCTGCTTTAGCTCCAATTCGTTTCAAATATTAGTCGAATAAGCTACTCCGCTTTGAAATTACCTATTTGTTGAAAACCACGAAGGAATTCCTGTATTCCCATCCGCTTTTTTCCGGCCAACTGAAGTTCGTTCACCAAAACCCAATTAGTTGATGATTTTACTTTCATAAAATTCTTTCCATCAGAACATATTGTCCCCGTTTGGGCTTCAGATAAATCGTCGGAAATTTCGACAGAAAATAGTTTAGCAGTTGTTTCTATTCCTGTAGAAGTATTGATTAATCGGGTCCATGCCGATGGATATGGGCTTAAGCCACGTACCAGGTTTTTGATTGCTTGTGCATCCTGATCCCAATTGACGAGGCAAGTTTCTTTAAATATTTTTGGTGCAGGAGTAGGCTGAAATCCTTTGGAAATCAACTCATCTTGAGGAACAAACGACACAGTTCCGTCGGCAAGTGCATCAACGGTTTTGACCACCACCCCAGCTCCCACTTCCATTAGTTTATCGTGTAGAATTTCAACGGTATCATCAGGGCCAATGGCAACTTTTTCTTGAAACATGATGTTCCCAGTATCAATTTCGTGTTGCAATTTGAAGCTGGTAACCCCCGATTCTGTTTCACCGTTGATCACAGCCCAGTTCAAAGGCGCGGCACCACGGTATTTCGGGAGCAACGAAGCGTGAAGGTTAAATGTTCCCAAGCGCGGCATGTCCCAAACCACTTCAGGTAACATGCGAAAAGCAACCACCACTTGCAAATCGGCTTGGAGTTCTTGCAACTCAGCTACAAATTCATGCGATTTCAGTTTTTCAGGTTGAAGAACAGGAATTCCTTTCGACAAGGCATATTTCTTAACTGCCGTTTCGTTCATTTGCTGACCTCGCCCAGCAGGCTTATCGGGTGCAGTAATCACACCAACAATATTATAACCTCCTTCAACCAACACCTTCAAACTTGCAACAGCAAAATCGGGCGTTCCCATAAATACAATTCGAAGATCCTTTCCGCTCATAATGGTAAAATTTCGGCATAAAGATAAACGGAAATCAGAAAAGGTTGCCCAAAATCTACTTTGCCCGCAAATTAGTGTTGCCTTTGGTTGCCTTTGGCTGATATGGACAGTTCAAACATCCGTTTCCACAACACCAACCACGCTCACGAAGGTATTTTTCACTCATAATGCGATAACCCTGTCTGCCAATGGTGTAATCAACACCTTCAACAAGTCCATCGCTAAAACTTATATCGTCTAAAAATTTGCTCATATTATTTACGTTTCAATTGCTTTAAACACAACAGTACGCCTTTGGTTTAATATTCGCCTTGATTTACTTTTAGAAATGATAAAAATTCGTTGATATTGAAAGATGTTTGCATTCAAAATCGACTATTTTTGCCATTCAAAATTTTCAAGATATGCAAACATGGTATGAATGTAAGGTGAGATACCTTAAGATAGATCAAGGTGGGTTTGAACAAAAAGTAAACGACAACTACCTGATCGACGCGGTTTCGTTTACCGATGCCGAGAGTCGTATTTTTCAACAAATGGCACAAATCACACGTGGCGAAATCCAGGTAGCAAACATCAAACGGTCGAACCTGACTGAAATAATACCTGACGAAAACGGCGAATGGTGGTATAAAGCCAAAATTAGTATTGTAACCATCGACGAAGAAAAAGGCAAAGAGAAGAAAGTGAATCAATACATTTTGATCATGGCCAACGATTTGAAAGAAGCCTTGGCCCGCTTGGAAAAAGGACTGGAATACATGCTGGTTCCTTACGTGGTTACCTCTATTCAACTGAGCACCATTGCTGATGTTTTCCCCTACAACCCCGAAGAAGCAGTTAAACTGTTAGAACAAAAAGAAAAGATTAAAGTTGAAAAAATTGAGGAAGAGGAGGACGAAGAACCCCTTTTCGACTTAAATGACGACGAATTAGAACCTATAGAAACTGGAGAATAACAACAAGAGGCTAACCATTACGTTAGCCTTTTTTGTTTCTGTTCCCCAATAAATTGCCTTTCGTCAAAACTGTTATCTTTGCACCGCAAAAAAATTAGAAAATGGTTTCGGTTGAACAGGTAAAGTTAAATTTTGGAGGTTTTGATTTATTTAAAGGAATCTCATTCATTGTTAATCCCAAAGACAGAATTGGGTTGGTAGGTAAAAATGGGGCGGGAAAGTCTACCTTATTAAAAATGTTTGCAGGGCAACAACAACCCACCGAAGGGAATGTAATTATCCCCAAAAATGCGAAAATTGGCTACCTCCCTCAAACCATGCTCACCAACGACACCAAAACCGTTTTTGAAGAAACCATCACCGCTTTTCAGGAGTTGATCGACATGGAGAAAAACCTCGAAGAGCTACACATCGAACTCACTTCGAGAACCGATTACGAATCGGACGATTACCATAGGCTCATACAGCAAGTCACCGATAAAACCGACCATTTCAACCTGTTAGGCGGGACAAATTATCATGCCGACATTGAACAAACCTTGATTGGGCTTGGCTTTAACCGATCCGATTTCGAACGCCCAACCAAAGAATTTAGTGGAGGCTGGCGCATGCGTATTGAACTGGCAAAGTTGCTGCTTCAAAAACCCGATGTTTTTCTGCTCGACGAGCCCACCAACCACCTCGATATTGAGTCGATACAATGGTTCGAAGATTTTCTGAAAAACTACAATGGCGCAGTGGTATTGGTTTCGCACGACCGCGCCTTTCTCGATAATGTTACAACCCGCACCATAGAAATTTCGCTGGGGAAAATTTACGACTATAAGGCCAACTACAGCAAATACGTTGAATTGCACGAAGAACGACGCGAACAACAGGCCTCAGCTTTTCGGAACCAGCAAAAAATGATTCAGGACACCGAAGATTTCATCGAACGGTTCAGATATAAAGCAACCAAATCGGTTCAGGTTCAATCGCGCATTAAACAACTCGACAAGCTCGACATTATTGAGATAGACGAGGAAGACAATTCAATGTTGCACCTGAAATTTCCACCGGCTCCACGATCGGGAAAAATTGTAGTTGAAGCAAAAGGAGTAAGCAAGTCGTATGGCAAGCTGAAAGTACTTGACCACATTGACCTTTACATTGAACAAGGTGAAAAGATTGCATTTGTCGGGAAAAACGGAGAAGGAAAAACTACGCTGGCCCGTATCATTATGGATCAACTCGACCACGATGGACTGATGAAAATTGGACACAACGTTAAGATCGGATATTTTGCTCAAAACCAGGCCGACATAATGGATGGTGAAGTCACCGTTTTAGACACCATCGACAAAGTGGCAGTTGGCGATGTTCGCACTAAAATCAGAGACATTTTGGGGGCATTCATGTTTTCGGGCGACGATGTTGAGAAAAAAGTAAAAGTACTTTCGGGAGGAGAGCGCACCCGGTTGGCAATGATCCGCTTAATGCTTGAACCCGTTAACTTTCTTGTTCTTGACGAACCCACCAACCACCTCGACATGCGTTCGAAAGAGGTATTGAAGCAAGCGCTGAAAGAATTTAACGGCACGGTATTAATGGTATCGCACGACCGCGAATTCCTCGACGGATTGGCCAATTGCGTGTACGAGTTCCGCGACAAAAAGATAAAACAGCACCTCGGTGGCATTTACGATTATCTTCAGAAAAAGAAAATCGATTCGCTAAAAGAACTTGAAAAGAAACCAAAAATAACTTCTGAAAATAGTGTTGTTGAAAAAGTAACATCATCAACCGAACTCTCTTTTGAAGAACAGAAGGAGATCAACAAGCAGATCAAAAAAACAGAGAAGCAGGTCGAAACGCTTGAAATACAAATATCATCTTTAGAAACAAAAATTTCGGAGATGGATGAGCAACTTTCAAAATCAGATACTGACCATGCCTCAATATATAGTGAATACGAAAAAGTGAAACGATCGTTGGAACAAACAATGTATGAATGGGAACTATCGATTGAACAACTTGACGAATGGCAGAATAAAAAAACTTGGTAACTTTGGCACATGAGCAATAACGACTACATCTTCGGAATAAGGGCAATTATCGAAGCCATCCGTTCAGGAAAAACAATCGATAAGTTAATGGTAAAAAAAGGGCTTCAGGGCGAACTTTTTCAGGAACTTTCTGAATTAATCAAGGAATTTCAGGTGAATGCACAATATGTTCCCGAAGAAAAACTGAACCGGATAACCCGCAAAAACCATCAGGGAGTAATTGCTTTCATATCGCCAGTTCCATTTTACGAATTAGATGAAATCATTACCCGCACTTACGAAAATGGCGAAACTCCTTTTTTCCTTTACCTCGATCAGGTTACCGATGTTCGAAATTTTGGGGCAATTGTTCGTAGCGCCGAATGTGCTGGCGTACACGCAATTATTGTTCCAGAAAAAGGTTCGGCCCAAATCAATGCCGATGCAGTAAAAACCTCGGCCGGAGCGTTGCACACCATGCCGGTTTGTAAAGTTAGAAATGCTTATAACACATTGAAAAACTTACAGGAAAACGGCATCAAACTTTTTGCTGCAACAGAAAAAGCACAAACAGTTTATTTTGAAGAAGATTACAAAGCCCCTTGCACAATAATTATGGGAGCAGAAGATACCGGAATCTCAAACGAAATTTTAAGAATTGCCGATAGCTTGATAAAAATACCTTTGAAAGGGAAAATTGAATCGCTCAATGTTTCGGTTGCAACCGGAATTCTACTTTTCGAAGTGCTAAAACAACGAGGCTAGAAAAAATCATTGGTCATTCCAGTTGTAAATCGGAAGAGGAAAAAGAAAGCATAATTGCAGCTTCTTTTTCCTCTTCCGATTTTTTTTGGATACTCGATCAGGTAAAAACAGCTTCTGTTTGTCTTAACTCCGAAAACACACTTTTATATAGCCATGAATAACCAATTGAAGTACGCGGGTTCAATTTGGATCCGTGTACTTACGGTTGGTGAATTTGATTAAACCCTAATTTAACTCAAATTGAAAGCAACTAAACTAAACTCAATTGTTCTGATTGTCTTCCTTGTTTGGTCAAACCTTTTGTTTGGAGAGGATAGCCAATTAGAAAAAGAAGAAATTAATTCCGACGATGTTGAACTATTTATTACCCAACTGAAGGTGTTGATGTCTGAAAACGACAACTACCTATTCGACTTGCACTTGCAATCGATGATAGATGTTATTGCTGGTAAAAATAATTTGACAACAAGCGATGTTTTGTTTATTCAAGAGATTGCTCCTGATTTTTTCGGTACAGGAAGCGTTGGTGATCCTTCGGTTTTCGAATCGTATTTGGCAAGAAAGCGGCCCCTGGTAATTTCATGGACTTCGCCAACAGATGGCGAAATGTCGTTTGGACGATTAAAACTTCCGGTTGATTATGATCCCGATAAAACATATCCGCTTTACATTGAATTACATGGACTTTGGAATGTTGCCGACAATCCAATTGATTTCATGACCTATTCCTTTCGCAATTCACCATCATCGTCGTCTGCTTTTGAAGATGGATTTACATTTTCACCCTGGGGCAGAGGCAACATGTGGTACGAAGGAATTTCAGAAATCGATATTTGGGAAGGAATTGATGTTTTAGAAAATGTAGTAAAGGTTGATCAGAACAGGAAATACCTTACAGGTCACTCGATGGGAGGTTATGGCGCATGGAATATTGGCGCAAAATCAACCGAAGTGTGGGCTGGACTTGGAATTTATGCTGGTGCGTTGTGGTATGGAACCAAAGATATGCTTTCAGATGAGATGATAAATTCACTTAGTTCAATGCCCGTTTATTTTGTCTGTGGCACTAGTGATGGACTTTACAACATCAACTACTCAGCCTATAATTCGCTGATGGATGCAGGAAATTTTGATGTTAGTTTTGCTGCATTCCCGGGTGGGCACGACTACTTGTCGGTGAATGTTGAAAACATGTATAACTGGTTGAGGCTGTATTCCCGCGAAGGATACGATGTTGGCGTTAAAAGAAAAGAAAATGCATCGATGAATCCGATTCAGTTTTCCCCAAGTTGCATACAATCGGAATCGACCATTCAATTGCAGCTTGAAAAACCGGGGCATGTAACGTTAAAAATATATGACTCGCTTGGAAAACAGGTTGCAAAAGTTCTCGATCAGGACATCAGTTCAGGACAATCGACCTTTTTATTTAACAGAGAAAAAGAAGGGTTATCTTCGGGATTGTACTTTTATTTGTTTGATTTTGAGGGCAAAATATCAAAAGGCAAAATCGCTGTTCAATAATTTTCACAATTCATTTGCAATGAATGGATTATATCAGACATAAATACTAAAAACTTTTTATTTTTTTTGCTTCTTTCCCGATTTTTCAAAATGAAAAAAGCAGCGCATAACAGTCTGTTTACGACTGCCAATTGCTGCTTTTTAAAAAGGCTGATGATATATTAATTGTAAGCTGATTCTCCGTGTTCGTAAATGTCAAGCCCTTCTTCTTCAACAATAGCTTTAACCTTTATACCCACTGTTTTGTCAATAATTTTGAACAGAATAAATGTCATTACTCCGCTGAAAACGGCAACTACAGCAACAGCAAGCAACTGTATTCCTACTTGTTTGAAGTTGCCTTCAATAGCACCAGTGTAAGCCGATTGTACTGAAGCAGTAGCAAAAACCCCAGTTAAAACTGCTCCGAGAATACCACCAACACCGTGAACGCCAAATGCATCGAGGGTGTCATCGTATCCAACTTTGTGCTTAACAATACTAACCATGATGAAACAAACAACTGCAACAGCAACGCCTATTGCCAGCGCACCACCAACACCAACAAAACCTGCGGCAGGTGTAATGGCAACCAACCCGGCAACTGCACCCGTTGCAATACCAACTGTTGTAGGTGTTTTATGGAAGAACCACTCGATCAAAGCCCATGTCAAAGCTGCGGCTGCAGCGGCTACGTGTGTTACAAGGAATGCATTTCCTGCAAGACCATCGGCAGCAAGGCCACTTCCTGCGTTAAAACCAAACCAACCAAACCAAAGCAGTCCGGCACCCAAAACAACAAACGGAATGTTGTGGGGAACTGTTGGTGTGCCGTTAACCCCGCGGCGTTTGCCAAGCATTAAAGCCATTACAAGTGCAGCAATACCAGCATTTACGTGTACAACAGTACCGCCGGCAAAGTCGAGTGCTCCCAATTTATATAACCAGCCATCGGCTGACCATACCCAATGGGCAACAGGATTGTAAACTAAAACGGCCCATAGCAATGAAAAGATGAAAAATCCTTTAAAGCTGATACGCTCTGCAAAAGCTCCGATTATAAGCGCTGGAGTGATAATTGCAAACATGCATTGAAATAGGATGAATATGATATGAGGAATTCGTTCAACGGATTGTGAAATGTAATAAGGACTAACATCGCTGATTCCTATTCCGCTCAAAAATGCCCAGTCGAACCCTCCAATGTATGGAGCCAACGCCCCACTTGACGATCCAAAAGCATTACTATACCCGAAGGCAACCCATTCGATGGTTATAGCAGCTGCAAGAATGAAGCATTGCATAAGAATATTCAGAACATTTTTTCTTCTGACCAAACCGCCATAAAAGAATGCCAAACCAGGCAGTGTCATTAAAAATACCAGGGCTGTTGCAACAATCATCCAAGCGGTGTTTCCCGCACTGATAAAAGGCTCTGGAGAGGCTACGTCTTGCGCCATGAGTGGAATTATGCCCGCAAAGAGCATCAGAATTGCACTCAAACTTATGTGTTTTATATATTTTGATTTCATGATAAACGATTTGATTTTTGATTATTCTTCTTCTCCTTTGATAAAAAGCGATTGGTCGCCTTCTTCTCCTGTTCTGATGCGATAGGCTTTTTCAATGGGCGAAACGAAAATTTTCCCGTCGCCAATTTCCCCAGTCCTTGCACTGTCCATCAAACAATCAATGGTTTTGTTTACGTTCTTTTCGCGAACGATTATGGAAAGCATTGTGCGTTCAATTACGCTTGTGTCGAACACTCGTCCCCTGTAAACTCGCTCTTGTCGCGACTTCCCTTCACCACGCACATCCCAGTAAGAAAAGAATTCGATACCAATTTCTTTCAAGGCACCTTTTACCTCGTCGAACTTGGATTTTCTGATAATTGCTTCAATTTTTTTCATGTGTTTATAATTTGATTTTCAATTGCCACTATTTGTCCAGATTTATCGAGCTGGAAATCGCCACAATAATCATCTCGCTATGTGAAAGATTATCGGTAATGGCTCGTTTCATCTCTTAATCTTTATAATTCAATTTTATTTTGCGAACCACAGTTCTGAACTAGAACGATAATCCTACGACCATGAATAGTTGTTTTTTGTCTGGGTTTACTATCACCTGTCCTGTTACGGGAATTGAGAACTTATCGGTTACATCAATGGTTTTTGAAGCCTGAATACCAATATTGCAAACATTGAATTCACTGTCTGAAGTATGCCATCCATTACCTGCTCCAACAAAAGCACTGAATGAGTTAAATGCGTAGGTTGCCTGAAAATACATATCACCACCCATGCTTGCAGCACCACCTGCTTTGTTCAGGATATAATTACCCGAAATAGAAAGCCCTTTAATTGTATATCCGAGGTTTGCTTCAAAAGCGTGGTTACCTGTTGAATCCGAAAAATCAGTGAAATCACCTTCGTAATAGTAATCGGTAACACCTAGGCTTAAACCAATTGGTAAAGAATACGAAATGTAAGGGTCGGTTTCTTTGTAACCAGCCATATCATACGAACCCCAAACCCCGACAGTTAACCCCCCTGTTGTAAATTTTACGGATGGCTGGATTGATGGGCCGGCAAATTTAGTACCACGCCAAACGTAACTGCTATACAAATCAAGTCCTGTGGTAAATTGAGCTTTCAGATCACTTGCCATTACTATTGTTAATACAAGTGCTGCGAGTAGTGTGTAAATTTTTTTCATAACAATATTTTTTTGGTTATACATAAATTCATTTTACTTCTTTCTTGATGAGATTATCATTTTAGTGATTCTCTCTTGGGATGTTTGATATCCAATTCCAGATCAAAAATAGGTTTTGAGAAACAACAGCCAAATTTTTAAGGGGCATATTCCAAATAAAACATCTTTTTATGAATCACACCCCTTCTCTAAAAGGGGTATACTCTTCAAATAATACATTTATTTTGTATTTTGTCCTGATTTTTTCAGTTGAAAAGTGGATTTTATTGTATTTTTTCTTCGTTTGAAGTAATTTTTTGTGAAAAAATATCAATAAAATGCATTTTTGAATTATTTGCGATCAATATTCTCGCCTTAACATTAAATTAATATCTATATGCTACATAAATAAGATTTACACTTTCTATTTGTTCGAAAAATTCACTCCTAGTGAAGATTTGATGTGAAATCACCTCTAGCAGGTGACAAAAGATGATTCCAAGTGGGGACTTCTGGGGACAAATAACCTTTGTAACTATTCAGAGCCTAACGCGAGCTAATATTTAAAGCACCTAAAGTTCAACAATAATCAATTGTTGATGTGTAGGATTGAATATCAAGAGTCATTTTTAAGGAAAATTAAAATGGTTCATCCAGCAAGATCGCAAAGGACAAATACGAATTGTGTTTTTACTTTAGGCTAGTTAGGCTCTCAAAATCTTAAGCACTGAATAGAAACAAACCATTAAGGTTAGAAGTGTTGTGTTATGGAGAACACAAAAAAAGCAATCATATGATGAAGGCTCATCATATGATTGCTTTATATCGTCTAATTATTGGTTAGACTATTTATTATACAAGAATGAAACAAGTTGACAAGTGACTTAATATGCCCTGCCTTCTTTTCCTTCGTAATATAAAATGAATGAATTGTTTACCACCTTATTTCCACCAGGGGTTGGATAATTGCCTGTAAAATACCAGTCGCCCAAATGGTCGGGACAAGCCAAGTGCAGGTTTTCTACGGTTTGAAAAACCAGTTCGATTTCAGCTTCACAGTCATCGGGCTTCAGCATTTCAGCTATTTTTTGCGACAACTCTTCGTTAGTGAAAGGGCTGTAGATATCGGTCACATAATTGATGATTTCCTCTTTGGGCAAGTTGCGTTGCTCGCAGCATCGCTGATAGGTTTCGTCAATAATGTTTTTCATGCCTCGTTCGGTCAAAAGCTCAATTGCCGCCTGAAATGCTGCAAACTTGTTTATTTGAGCCATATCAATCCCGTAACAGTCGGGGTATCTGATTTGTGGTGCCGAAGAAACAATGATGATCTTTTTAGGATGGAGCCTATCGAGAATCCTGATGATACTTTGCTTTAATGTTGTTCCTCTTACAATGGAGTCGTCGATGATGACAAGAGTGTCAACATGGTTTTTCACAATCCCATATGTCACATCGTATACATGGGCAACCATGTCGTCGCGCCCCGCATCGCCAGTGATAAATGTGCGCAATTTTACATCTTTGATTGCAATTTTCTCAACTCGCGGTTCAACTGCAACAATTTCAGCAATTTTTTCTTCGGTAAGGCCGCCGTTGAGCGCTTTAATCTGTTCCTTTTTCCAATCGAACAGGTGCGAGCGAACACCTTCCATCATCCCGTAAAATGCAGTCTCGGCGGTGTTGGGAATGTACGAAAATACCGTATCGGCAAAATTGTAATTAACTTTCTCAAGTATTGTGGTCGACAACAATCTACCCAGCTGTTTTCTTTCGTTGTAAATATCGCGATCGCTTCCTCTTGAAAAATAGATGCGTTCGAAGGAACACGAGCGCTTTATTTCAGGCACCCTGATCAACTCATTTAATATACTTCCGTTTTTCTTGACTATTAGTGCATGGCCAGGTTCGAGTTCTTTTACTTCGGTGTGGGGCACATTCATAACTGTTTGAATAACCGGACGTTCAGAAGCAACAACCACAATTTCATCATCGCAATAGTAAAATGCAGGTCGAATTCCCCAAGGGTCGCGGGTTACAAAAACATCGCCATGTCCAATCATTCCGGCAATGGTATATCCCCCGTCAAAATCACGGGTTGAACGCTCCAGTACCTTTTGCAGGTTTAGTTCGTTTTCAATTTCAGAAGATATTTCAATATTTGAAAGCCCTTCGTTCTTGTGTTTACGAAACAACAACTGGTTTTCTTCGTCAAGGAAATGACCTATTTTTTCGAGAACGGTAATTGTGTCGGTATATGCGCTAGGGTGCTGCCCAAGGCTAATCAATTTATTAAAAAGCTCATCGGTATTGGTCAGGTTGAAATTTCCGGCCAGTACAAGATTTTTGGATTTCCAATTGTTTTGACGCATAACGGGATGCACAAATTCGATTGAATTTCGGCCAAATGTACCATATCTCAAATGCCCCAAATAAGCTTCGCCGGCATAGTGAAGGTGTTTTTTTGCCCATGCAGCTTCACGGAACAGCTCTGGGAATTTTTCGGACTCAGAAGAAAATAAACGAAAAATATCATCAAAAATATCTCTGATCGGATTTTCCTTGATTGAGCGTGAACGGAAAAGATACTCCTCACCCGGAATACTATTTAATTTCAGCGAAACAAGGCCTGCACCGTCCTGTCCGCGATTATGTTGCTTCTCCATCAGCAAATAGAGTTTTTTCAACCCATATTGCCATGTACCGTACTTTTGCTGGTAGAACTCCAATGGTTTCAGCAATCTGATCATTGCTATACCACATTCATGTCCGATATTTTCACTCATATATTAGCTTCTATTTGAATTATCACCTCGATCTATGTTTTGCTCCGCAACTAAACAAAACAATATGTCAATAATTGAATTTGAAATAATAGTTAAATGATTAAAACATCCATCATATTTCAGATTTTATGTCACTACAATGGTCTTTATATCGACATTTTGCTTTTTGTGGGATTCGTATTCATGTTGCAACACTGTGCTTCTTTCACCTTAATTCTACTCATACAAGCAAATGGCTGTATGGCTATTTTCTTATTTTTCAGCACAAAACAAAGCACCTCCTGTTGGTTCATTTCCATTTAAAGGTAATGGTTTTCAGCCAGATATTTGCCTGATAGAATCGACATCGGAATGGTGGTTGATTAAAAACACAACAGCAAAAATATTGTTTCATTTTTGAATAAAGATCTGTCATTTTGTTTTGATTTTTTACGCAAATCACGCATTTGTTGCGCCAAAAATACGTATGTAATACAAAATATTACTTTTGGGGCTTCTTATTAAACTTTTAAGCTGATGAAAAATTACATTTTGAAAATTTCTACATTATTTATTGCCATTTTGGGATTGGCGATGAATGTAAGTGCACAGGAGACCGTACAAACCGGAATCTCTTCAATACTTGAAGTTGAGCAATATGGAAGGGCCATTCACATTATGGCTATGTTGCTGATTGGTTTTGGTTTCCTGATGGTTTTTGTAAAAAAGTACGGACGTTCGGCGTTGACCGCAACCTTCCTTTTGGTTAGTGTTTCGTTGCCTGCATACTTGGCAATTAAAGGATTTGGAATTTTTGAAGAAAAGGGAGAGATTGAACAATTTATTCTGGCTGAGTTTGGCGCTGCAAGTTTGCTTATTGCCGCAGGTGCTCTGTTGGGAAGAATAAAGATGTATCAATACCTGATTCTAGGATTGCTTTTTATCCCATTTTACATGTTTAATGAATTGATTGTTGTTGACGATTATTTTCATTTTATTGGAAAAGTTGCCGATACCGGAGGTTCAATTGTGATCCATGCATTTGGTGCAATCTTTGGTATTTCTGCTGCAGTTTTCCTTTCAGCAAAAGAACACCGTGAGGCTCCCATTTTGGCCGATGCAGCAAGCGACCGTTTTTCGTTACTGGGCAGCATGGTTTTGTGGGTATTTTGGCCTAGTTTCTGCGCGGCACTGGTTCCTGTCGAAGCCATTCCAGCAACTGTTGTCAATGTTTTTCTTGCTCTCTGTGGTTCAACACTTGCCACTTATTTTGCATCGGTAAAAATCAGAGGAAAAATTAGTCCGGCCGACATTGCAAATGCTGCACTTGCTGGAGGGGTTGCAATTGGGTCGTCGTGCGATTTTGCCAATCACTTTGAAGCCATAATTATAGGTGTAATTGCAGGAACAATTTCAACCATTGGATTTGCCATTCTTCAGGAAAAACAGCAAAAATTTCACAAAATTGTTGACACTTGCGGGGTTTCAAATCTTCACGGAATTCCCGGAATATTTGGAGGTTTAGCTGCAATTGTTGTTGTTGATGGTATTGATATGGGTGCACAATTGAAAGGGCTTGCAACTACATTGGTTATCGCAGTTATTGCTGGTTTGTTTTCAGGCAAAATTGTTTCCCTGTTTGGAAAACCAAAATTAATTTACGATGATGAGGCTGAGTTTGAGACTGAGACTGAAACTGCTGAATAAGTATAATTTCTGACTTCTATCATAACAAAAAAATACTGCCGTGCTTTCTCTCTGTTAGATTGAAAGCACGGCAGTTCCTTTATAATTGGGTTAGTAAAATTACTTATATCCTTTTTCGTGTACACTTTTTACGGCACGTCCCGAAGGATCAACCATATTCTTAAAAGCAGCATCCCATTCCAATGCAATTGGTGTACTACAAGCTACCGATGGAACTGAAGGGACACAGGCGGCAGCAGAATCTGAAGGGAACAGTTCGCTGAAAATTGTGCGGTAAAAATACTCCTCTTTGCTCATAGGCGGATTAATCGGATATTCAACTGCTGAATTGGCAATTTGTTCATCGGTTACACTCTTCGAAGTGAGTTCACGCAAGGTATCGATCCAGTTGTACCCTACCCCATCAGAAAACTGTTCTTTTTGTCGCCATGTAACACTCTCTGGTAAATAATCTTCAAAGGCTTTTCGCAATATCCACTTTTCCATCTTCCCATCTTTGGCCATTTTATCTTCGGGATTCAACCTCATGGCCACATCCATGAACTCTTTGTCCAAAAATGGAACACGGCCTTCTATACCCCAAGCAGCCAGCGACTTATTGGCGCGCAAACAATCGTACAAATGGAGTTTATCTAACTTGCGGACTGTTTCTTTGTGAAGTTCTTTAGCATTTGGTGCTTTGTGAAAATAGAGATAACCTCCGAAAATTTCATCGGCCCCTTCGCCCGAAAGTACCATTTTAACCCCCATCGATTTAATTACGCGGGCAAGTAAATACATTGGTGTTGAAGCACGAACAGTTGTTACATCGTATGTTTCAAGATGATAAATCACATCGCGAATGGCATCCAATCCTTCTTGAACCGTAAAATGAATTTCATGATGAACGGTTCCGATATGGTCAGCCACTTTGCGGGCTGCTGCTAAATCGGGAGAACCTTCCAATCCCACCGCAAATGAATGCAACTGGGGCCACCATGCCTCTTGCGTATTATCGCTTTCAACCCGTTTTGAAGCATATTTCTTTGCAACAGCCGAAATAATAGATGAATCCAATCCTCCGGAAAGCAGCACACCATAAGGAACATCGGACATTAACTGACGATGAACGGAGGCTTCTAAGGCATCTCTCAATTCGTCGATGCTCGATTGGTTGTTTTTAACTGCATCGAATTCCATCCAGTCTCTTTTGTACCAACGAGTCATTTTTCCGTCTTTGCTCGACAAGTAATGTCCGGGCAAAAACTCCTCTATTTTAACACAATAGCCTTCAAGGGCTTTAAGCTCAGACGCAACATAAAAATGCCCCAATGCATCCCATCCCATATATAAAGGAATGATCCCCATATGGTCGCGGGCAATTAAGTATACGTCATTTTCAATATCGTATAATGCGAACGCGAATATTCCATTCAGATCTTCAAGAAAATCAATTCCTTTGTCGCGGTACAACGCCAGAATTACTTCACAGTCTGATAGTGTAAGGAATTCATATTGATCGGCATATTTCTTTCGGTAAACCTGGTGGTTGTAAATTTCGCCATTCACAGCAAGAACCAATTTGCCATCTTTGCTATACAAGGGTTGTTTTCCCGATTGAGGGTCAACGATCGATAGCCTTTCGTGTGCTAAAATTGTTTTTTCATTGCAAAAAATACCAGACCAATCGGGCCCACGGTGACGAATACGTTTAGACATTTTCAACGCCTGAGTGCGTAATTCATGTTGATTCTGCTTTATATCAAAAATTCCGACTATTCCACACATAAAATTCAAGTTTAAAAGTGATTAATTAAATCATCTCTTTGTTTTGTACATTATTTCAGAAAGCTATCAATTTCTTCTGCCACTTTTCGGCCCGAATCAATGGCTCTGACAATGAGACTTGCACCGGTTACCGTATCACCAGCAGCAAATATTTTTGATTTATTTGTTTGCATTTGAGTGTTAATCTCCACATTACCACGCTTGTCGTAGCTTAGTCCAAGTTCATCTAATAAACCTTCGTGAACAGGATGGATAAAACCAAGTGCCAATAAAACCAAATCAGCTTTTAGTATCTCGGTTTTGCCTGTTGCATTCATCTTCCAAGCTCCATTTTCGTCTTTTGTCCAGTCTACTTCTTCGATGGCAACTTCGGCCACTTTACCATCTTCGCCTGAAAAATAATTGGTGTTTAAACTCCAACGCCTTTCGCAACCTTCTTTGTGCGAGCTCGATGTTTTCAGTACGTTGGGATACATCGGCCATGGTGTATCGGGGTTCTTGTCTTCAGGTGGTTGTGGCAATAATTCGATTTGGGTCACCTTTAACGCACCTTGACGAATAGAAGTTCCCACACAATCGGAACCGGTGTCACCGCCACCAATAACCAATACTGTTTTTCCTTTTGCCGAAATCAATTCAGATTCAGGGATATGTCGTTTAGAAACAAGGGCATTTTGTTGGTGAAGAAACTCCAACGCAAAATGAATTCCGTTTAAATCTCTTCCTTCAACTTTTAAATCACGTGGCTCACCTGATCCTACAGTTAAACAAATAGCATCAAAATCTTTAAGTATCTCTTTAGGCTGAATATTCTTCCCTATTTCAGAATTTGGCTTGAACACAATTCCTTCTGCCGACAACAGATTCAAACGACGGTCGATGACCGACTTGTTCAGTTTAAAATCGGGAATTCCATAACGGAGCAAACCTCCAATGGCATCGTTTTTTTCAAAAACAACCACACTATGGCCTTTCTTGTTCAGTTGATCGGCACAAGCGAGCCCGGCAGGCCCAGAGCCTATTACGGCCACTTTTTTCCCGGTTCTTTTTTTAGGAGGTTTTGGTTTAAGATAGCCTTCGGTAAAGGCATGTTCAACTACAGCGGCTTCATTCTCGCGGATGGTTACGGGTACTCCATCCAATGCAAGCACGCAACTTTTCTCGCATAATGCGGGACAAACACGACCTGTAAATTCAGGGAAGTTATTTGTTGCCTGAAGCGAATCAAGCGCTTCGTTCCATTTTCCTTTGTAGACCAGGTCTTGCCACTCGGGGTTTCTGTTTCCCAGCGGACACGACCAGAGGCAAAAAGGAACTCCACAGTCCATACAGCGCGAGGCTTGCAATATGCGGTCTTCGGTATTCAGGGTTTGTTCTACTTCGCCAAAATCCGAAATTCTATCAAGTACCGGACGATAACCGGCTTCTTTTCTATCGATTGTTAAAAATGCTTTTGGATTGCCCATGATTGTAATTTTTTAAGATTGAATAAATTCTTCCGAAGATTTTTTAATAGTCATACTCAACTTGAGCAATCTTCTTTTTTATGGCTTCCATTTTTTCATCATGAAGAACCTTTTTGTACTCAATCGGCATTACTTTGATGAATTTTTCAATATAAATGTCCCAATTGTCCAAAATTCGTTTTGCCAATGGGCTTCCGGTGTAGCGGTGATGTGCCGAAATTAATCCTTGTAATTCATGAGCATCGGCACTGTCTTCGATCAACGACAGTTCAACCATTTCCATGTTGCAGAAATAATCGAAGTTGTCTTTTTCATTCAATACATAAGCCAATCCGCCGCTCATACCGGCTGCAAAGTTTCGACCTACTTCACCCAACACAACGGTACGTCCACCTGTCATGTATTCACAACAGTGGTCTCCAGCTCCTTCAACAACCGCAATTGCTCCGCTATTTCTTACACAGAAACGCTCCCCAACAATTCCATTGATGTAAACTTCGCCGGTGGTTGCACCATAAAGCATCGTATTGCCGGAAATGATATTTGTTTCGGGAGCAAAAGTTGAACCTTTTGGCGGAACAACGATAATTTTACCTCCCGATAGTCCTTTTCCCAAATAGTCGTTTGCTTCGCCTTCCAAACGGAATGTTACGCCTTTCGACAAGAATGCGCCAAAGCTCTGTCCTGCAGATCCGAGGAACGTACAACGAATGGTGTCGTGAGGTAATCCTTCATTTCCATAACGTTTTGCTATTTCTCCCGAAAGCATTGCACCAACTGTTCTGTCGGTATTGCAAATTGTTCTTGAAATTTCGGATGGAACATGAAGTTCGATTGAAGGCATTGCGGCCTTAATCAATTCAATATCTTGAACGTTTTCTATTTTATGATCCTGAAGTTTAACCTGTTTAACTGCATTTTCAGAAGCCTCAACAGGCATTGAAAGTAGTTTTGACAGATCGACTTTCTTTGTTTTTTCGTTGGAGTCGGAAGGTACAAACTCAATTAAATCGGTACGTCCAATAATATCATCCAGCTTTTCGAAGCCCATTTCGGCAAGATGTTCTCTCACATCCTGAGCAAGGAAGTTGAAATAGTTTACCAAATATTCATAACGGCCCACAAAGCGTTTGCGGAGTTTTTCATCTTGTGTGGCAACTCCAACAGGACAAGTGTTTATGTGGCATTTACGCATCATTACGCAGCCTAAAACAATTAAGGCACTGGTTGCAAACCCAAACTCTTCGGCACCCATTAAGGCAGCATGGATAATGTCTTTCCCAGTTTTTAGCTGACCGTCGGCCTGCAAACGAACCTGACCTCTCAGGTTGTTCATTACCAAAGTTTGTTGTGTTTCAGCTAAGCCCAACTCCATGGGCAGCCCGGCATGTTTTATTGAACTTGATGGGCTGGCACCTGTTCCGCCTTCGCAGCCACTGATTAGAATCATATCGGCTTTTGCTTTTGCAACACCTGCGGCAATAGTCCCAACGCCACTTTCAGATACCAATTTCACACTGATACGGGCCTGTGGGTTAACATTTTTCAAATCGAAAATCAGCTGGGCCAAATCTTCAATAGAATAAATATCGTGATGGGGCGGCGGCGATATAAGCGAAATACCTGGGATGGAATGACGTGTTTTCGCAATAATCTGATCAACCTTGTATCCTGGCAATTGGCCACCTTCGCCCGGTTTTGCACCTTGTGCAACTTTTATTTGTAACTCATCGGCATTTACCAAATATTCGGTAGTTACACCAAACCGGCCCGATGCAACTTGCTTTATTGCACTTCGACGGTTTAAGCCATCTTCACCAATTTTATATCGCGCAGGGTCTTCTCCGCCTTCTCCTGTATTGCTTTTTCCCCCTAAAATATTCATGGCAATTGCCATTGCTTCATGTGCTTCGCGGCTTATCGATCCGTAAGACATTGCTCCGGTTACGAAACGCTTAGTAATTTCAGATGCGGGCTCTACTTGATCGATCGAAATCTTGTTTCCTTTTTTGAATTGCATGAAATCGCGAAGGAAAACCGGATTTGGCTTTGAATCGACAAGTTGTGTGTAGTCTTTGAACTTTTTGTAACTACCCAAGCGAGTTGCCAGTTGAAGTGTTGAAATGGTTTCTGGGTTCCATGCATGGTATTCTCCGTCGCGACGATAGGAATAAAGTCCTTTGTTCTGAAGCGTTTCATCGTCAACATACTCATCAGAAAAAGCTCTCTGGTGTGCTGCAATCGATTCTTTGGCAATGTCTTCAACGTCGATTCCTTCAATTCGCGATGCAGTTCCCCTGAAATATTTATTCAAAACATTGGAGCTAATTCCTACAGCTTCAAATATTTGAGCGCCACGATAACTACGGATAGTTGAAATTCCCATTTTGGAAAGAACTTTCAATAAACCCTTGTTGACCGACTTGATGTAGTTCTTTTCAGCTGTGTGGAAATCAAGTTGCAAATCGCGTTTCTTAACCAAATCGTTCAGAACAGCGAACGATAAATATGGATTAACAGCAGTTGCACCGTAGCCAAAAAGCAAAGCAAAATGCATTACTTCACGCGGTTCGGCAGTTTCTACAACCACCGCAATCTGCATTCTTTTTCTTTTTTCAATCAAATAGTGATGTACGGCCGAAACGGCCAGCAACGACGGAATTGGAACGTTGTTCTCGTCTACGCCTCTGTCGCTTAATATGATGTAATGATATTCGTCGTTTACGGCTTGTTCTGCTTTGTGACAAAGTTCGTCAACCGCTTTCTCCAATGCCGAAGGCCCTTCCTTCGGATCGAACAACATTGGCAACGTCAACGCTTTAAACCCTTTGTAACGAAGGTTTTTCAGTATATCGAATTCGGTATTTGTTAAAATAGGACTTTTAAGCTTCACCATCTTGCACAAATCGGGCGATGGCACAAGTAGGTTTCCTTCCTGAGCGCCAATATATAAAGTCAACGACATTACCAATTCCTCGCGGATTGGGTCAATTGGAGGGTTGGTTACCTGTGCAAATAGTTGGCGGAAGTAAGAAAACAACAATTGTGGTTTGCTTGAAAGAACAGCCAGAGGGGTGTCGTTACCCATTGAAGAAACAGGCTCCTTGCCTTCTGAGGCCATCGGAATCATTATCCGTTCAATGTCTTCTTTGCTATAATCAAATATCCTCAGTTGGCTGTCGAGTTTCTCAACGTCATCCTTCACACTACGTCCCGATGAAATTTCATCTAAACTGATCCTGTTTTTGCTCAACCATTCTTTGTAAGGATGTGCTTTGGCAAGGTTTTCTTTTAATTCGGCATCGTAATAAACCTGTCCTTTTTTAGTGTCGATCATCAACATTTTTCCAGGTTTCAGACGCCCTTTTTCTTTTATCTGAGAGGCTTCAAAAGGAATAACCCCAACTTCGGAAGCCACAACAATCATATCGTCTTTTGTGATCAGATAGCGCGCTGGGCGCAATCCGTTACGGTCGAGCAAACCACCGGCATATCGACCATCGGAGAAAAGAAGGGTGGCGGGGCCATCCCATGGTTCCATTAATATGCTGTGATATTCATAAAATGCTTTCAGATCATCGGAGATCGGGTTTTTGTCGTTCCAACTTTCAGGAATCAACATTGCCAAAGCATGTGGCAGGCTTTTTCCCGACATGACGAGAAATTCCAGAATGTTATCTAACGAAGCACTGTCGCTCATTCCGGGTTGAACCAAAGGCAAAATATCATTGATATCGCCCAGTAATTCAGATTTCAAAATGCTTTCGCGAGCTTCCATCCAATAGCGGTTACCCCTAATTGTGTTGATTTCGCCGTTGTGACCAATTAGGCGGAAAGGCTGGGCCAAATCCCAAGTTGGAAATGTATTGGTACTGAAACGAGAGTGAACCAAGGCCAAGCCACTGGTGAAATAGTTGTTTGTAAGGTCGGGGTAATATTCTCTCAATTGCAGCGATGTCAACATGCCCTTGTAAATCATTCTTCGTGTTGAAAGACTTACGATATAGAAGCTTCTTTTTAGTTTTAATGATGACTGTAACGTGGCTCTTTCAATTTTCTTACGAACTAAAAAGAGTTTGCGTTCCAAGTCATCCTGACTTTCACCACCTGTAATGAAAACCTGTTTGATAATTGGTTCGTTCGCTCCTGAAGTTTCCCCAAGGATTTCACTGTTTACAGGAACATCGCGCATTGCAAGTAATGTCAATCCTTCTTTTTCAAGGGTTTCTTTCATTAATTGAAGGCACAATTTACATTCCTTTTCTTCTTTTGGAAAGAAAATAAGACCCGTACCGTACTTGCCTTTTTCTGGCACAGGGATTCCTTGTAGTAAGATAAACTCATGTGGAATCTGAACTAAAATTCCCGCACCATCTCCTGTTTTCACATCTGCACCTTCAGCGCCACGGTGAACCATGTTTTCAAGGACTTGTAATCCTTTTTCTACAATGTCGTGTGTTTTGCTTCCGTTAATATTGGCCAACAAACCAACACCACAGGCATCGTGTTCAAATTCAGACGAATACAAACCTCTTTCAACACTATTTATTTTTTCCATTGGAATTTTCATTTTCTATATCTCCTTTCACAATAATCAGCTTAAAATGCAACTAAGAAGTTTTGAGTCCTTAATTGCATTCTAGCTGATTTTTTATTTGGTATTCAAAATATCACAACACGAATTGTGACTTTTTGTTTAGCATTTAAGCACCTATCGGATGAACAATAACTCCCTGTATTTTGGCAAAGTCCACATTTCGTTGTCTACAATTAACTCCAGTTTATCGATATGATAACGAATGGTTTCAAAATAAGGAAGTACATCATTTTGGTAAGCAAGTGCCTTTGCCCGCTCACTTTCAATTACGTTTGCAACCTTACGGGCTTCAACCATTTTATCAACGCTTGTTTTGATCACGCTTACATGGCCTGCAATTTCTTCAATAATTTCGCGATCCATTGCCGACAATTCTTTCTCTTTCACAGCATCGTAAACCGATTTGATTTTGAAAACATTGTCGAGCAACATTGATTGATAACGAGTTGCAACAGGAATAATATGATTAATTGCTAAATCACCCAACACGCGCGATTCAATTTGAATTTTCTTTGTATAGGTTTCCCATTTCACTTCGTTGCGGGCATGAAGTTCCTTTTCGGTAAAGATGCCTAAGCTGGTAAACATTTTTGTTGTTTCTTCCGATGTGTAAGCATCCATAATAACCGGAACGCTTGTTTCGCAATCTAATCCGCGTATTGCAGCTTCTTGTTTCCATTCGTCGCTGTAACCGTTTCCGTCGAAACGAATTGCTTTTGATGCTTTAATGTATGATTTAATTACATCGAAAATTGCTTTTTCTTTCTCAATCCCTGATGCAATTTTTGAATCCACTTCGGCTTTGAACTCTTTTAACTGAGCTGCAACGGCAGTATTTAAAGCTGTCATGGCAGATGAACAGTTGGCCGAAGAACCTACGGCACGGAACTCAAAACGGTTACCGGTAAAAGCAAACGGCGAAGTGCGGTTACGATCGGTATTGTCTAAGAATACTTCAGGAATATGGGCAATACCCAGGCTTAATTTCTTTTTATCATCAACAACAATGGCTTCCTCGCTTGTGCTGCTTTCCAATTTATCTAAAATTGAAGTCAATTGAGTTCCAAGGAAAGCAGAAATAATTGCAGGCGGGGCTTCGTTTGCACCTAAACGGTGTGCGTTTTGAGCCGACATGATCGAAGCTTTAAGCAATGCATTGTTTTTGTAAACAGCCATCAATATATTCACCAAGAAGGTTACAAATTGAAGGTTTTCTTCAGGGGTTTTTCCAGGGGTCAATAAACCTACGCCGGTATCGGTACCAAGTGACCAGTTGTTGTGTTTTCCCGATCCATTAATCCCTGAGAAAGGTTTTTCGTGCAACAACAAACGAAACCCATGACGACGGGCTACTCGTTTCATGATTGACATGATGAGCAAGTTTTGATCAACAGACAGGTTGCACTCCCCAAAAATTGGAGCCAACTCAAACTGATTGGGGGCAACTTCGTTATGACGGGTTTTTAATGGTATACCATATTTATAACCTTCAAATTCGATGTCTTTCATGTAAGCTGCAACACGACTAGGGATTGCTCCAAAATAGTGGTCTTCCAACTGTTGGTTTTTAGCCGATTCGTGTCCCATTAAGGTGCGGCCTGTTAATAACAGGTCTGGACGTGCAGCATATAAACCTTCGTCAACAAGGAAATATTCTTGTTCCCATCCGAGGAAAGCAACAACTTTCTTTACATTGGGATCGAACATTTGACAAACTTCAGTAGCGGCTTTGTCAACAGCCGAAAGGGCTTTTAACAAAGGAGCTTTAAGGTCTAACGATTCACCTGTGTATGAAATGAAAATTGTAGGAATACACAAGGTGTCATCTACAACAAATGCTGGCGAAGATGGATCCCATGCAGTATAACCACGAGCTTCGAATGTGCTGCGTATACCACCATTGGGGAACGACGAAGCATCGGGCTCTTGCTGTGCTAAAAGCTTACCTGAGAAATCTTCAATGATCGACTCGCCGGGGGCACCCTTGTAATCGATAAATGAATCGTGTTTTTCAGCAGTACCATCGGTTAATGGTTGAAACCAGTGCGTGTAATGAGTTGCACCCAATTCCATTGCCCACATGCGCATACCTGCTGCAACATCATCGGCTATTTTACGATCGAGTGTAGTTCCTTTATCAATAACACTTTCCAATGCTTTCATAATATCTTTTGAAAGATATTTTGCCATTGTTGAATGGGTGAATACATACTTCCCGTAATAATCGGTAGTGAATTTTGATGGTGCCGATACGGCTAATGCTTTTTTTCTGAAAGCATCTTCTACTACTTTGAATCGAAGTGTTGACATAATTTCATTTTTAATAGATTTTTAAATGCTTTTTGATATCATATCGAGCCTTAATGTTGTCTTATTGATATTCTAACACTACAAACATAGTCTATTTGTCCTCTTTTATTAAGAAATTGGAATAAACTGCCACAATTTGATTCGATTATTAAATTCAAGTTAATTCTAAATGCTATTTTTGTAGCGAAATGTTATTGCAACATGATTCGTCCAATCATTTTGTCAGAACATGAATTGTTTTAATAACTTTTAAATATCTAGGAGATGTCAACCAAATACATATTTGTAACCGGTGGGGTAACTTCCTCTTTGGGCAAGGGAATATTAGCAGCTTCGCTTGCAAAATTATTGCAGGCCCGAGGTTATTCTGTGACCATTCAAAAGTTGGATCCTTACATCAACATCGATCCGGGCACGCTTAATCCTTATGAACATGGCGAATGCTATGTTACAGCCGACGGTGCTGAAACCGACCTCGATTTGGGACATTATGAGCGTTTTTTGAACACTCCTACTTCGCAGGCCAACAATGTAACAACCGGAAGAATTTACCAATCGGTAATAAATAAAGAGCGTCGTGGCGATTATCTTGGAAAAACGGTGCAGATAATCCCTCACATTACCGATGAGATAAAAATGAACATCAAGTATTTGGGCAATAAAGGAAAATATGATTTTGTGCTTACCGAAATTGGAGGTACCGTTGGCGATATTGAGTCTTTGCCTTACATCGAAGCCGTTCGACAATTGAAATGGGAAATGGGCAAGTCGGCAATGGTAATCCACCTTACACTTGTTCCTTTTCTTAGTGCTTCGGGTGAATTGAAAACCAAGCCTACGCAGCACTCGGTGAAATCGTTGCTCGAAAATGGAGTTCAACCCGACATATTGGTACTTCGTACGGAGCACGACCTTAGTGTTTCACTTAAGGAAAAAGTTGCTCTTTTCTGTAATGTCGACAAAGAAGCTGTGGTACAATCCATTGATGTGTCTACGATTTACGAGGTTCCTTTAAAAATGAAGGAAGAAAACCTTGATCGTATTGTGTTGAAGAAATTTGATTTGCCCATTGACAAGGAACCAGCACTTGATGACTGGAACAATTTTTTGACGAAGCATAAAAATCCCAAGCAAGAAATTGAAATTGGATTGGTTGGTAAATATGTTGAATTGCACGACGCCTACAAGTCAATTGTTGAATCGTTTGTTCATGCCGGAGCAGTTAACGAATGCAAAGTAAACATACGTTGGATTCATTCAGAAGAAGTAAACCGCAAAAATGTAGTTGAAACCTTGAAGGGGTTAAATGGCATTTTGGTTGCACCAGGCTTTGGACACAGGGGAATTGAAGGGAAAATTGAAGCTGTACGTTATGCCCGTGAAAACAAAATCCCTTTTCTGGGAATTTGCTTAGGAATGCAGATTGCTGTGATAGAATTTGCACGTAATGTACTTGGATTGCAAGGAGCCGATTCAACAGAGATGAATGAAACAACCAAGTATCCTGTTATCGACCTTATGGAAGAGCAAAAAGGGATAACCAATATGGGAGGAACAATGCGACTGGGAGCTTATGCTTGTGAGGTAAAAAAAGACACTAAGTTTTTCGATGCCTATCAGCGTGAACTGATTGACGAAAGACACCGTCATCGATACGAGTTTAATGACAAATACCTGAACAGTTTTATCGAAAAGGGGTTCAAGCCTGTAGGGGTTAATCCCGATACGCGATTGGTTGAAGCGATGGAGCTCGACAACCATCCTTGGTTTGTTGGTGTTCAATACCACCCTGAATACAGCAGCACTGTTCTTAAACCAAGCCCGTTATTTGTGGCTTTTGTGAAAGCTTGCCGTGCCGAATTGCCCAACACCATTCAATAAATAGATTTTTTCTTTTAGTTATTAATAGA
>Ga0209373_10001043_pt1 | contig 36335 bp, 23 predicted proteins | sample Higcelweek5metaG_FD_187173 | JGI IMG/M metagenome (GOLD analysis project Ga0209373, IMG submission 187173) | Freshwater pond sediment microbial communities from the University of Edinburgh, under environmental carbon perturbations - High... | ecosystem: Environmental > Aquatic > Freshwater >... | reverse complement strand
CAGATATCCATCATTTGAAGCCGGGACGCCATAAAACTCTTCTTCTTGACCGTCTGTCCGAAAATGAGCGGCAGTTGCTTAAAGTGTATCATCTGCTGACAGACACCTTTGCATCCGGGCGGAGACCGGTGCCTGCCGGAGATTGGCTGCTGGATAATTTCTATTTGATTGAAGAACATATACAAATGGCCAAACGGCATTTTCCAAAAGGCTACAGCCGCCAGCTGCCGCACTTGCGGGATGGGGCGTCCGGGGGACTTCCGCGGGTATATGACATCGCTTTCGAGACGATTGCACATGGCGACGGGCGGGTGGATCCTGAAAATCTCGGCATTTTTGTGGCAGCCTACCAGTCGGTGACATCTCTGGAACTGGGAGAACTCTGGGCCATCCCCATCATGCTGCGTCTGGCCCTGATTGAAAACATCCGGCGGGTCGCCGCCCGGATAGCCGCCAACCGGATAGATCGGAACCTGGCCATTTATTGGGCAGACAAAATGGCGGAGATTGCGGCGGAAGAACCCAATAATCTGATTCTGGCGGTTGCCGACATGGCCCGGTCCAATCCGCCGATGAGCTGCGCATTTGTAGCTGTCTTCACGCAGAGCTTGCAAAGCCGGACTCCGGTTTTGACGTTGCCGTTCACCTGGGTTGAACAGAGGTTGTCCGGCGACGGCCTTACCGTGGAGCAGCTGGTGGGCGCGGACATGCAGCAGCAGGCGGCGGACCAGGTCTCCATGAGCAACAGCATTGAAAGCCTCCGCTGTCTGGGCACCGTGGACTGGCGCGAGTTTGTCGAAAAGATGAGTCTTGTCGAACAGATTCTGAACGGTGACCCTGGCAATGCTTACAGCAAAATGGATTTTGTCACACGGGACCATTATCGTCATGTTGTGGAAAATATGGCTCAGAATGGTTCGTTCTCTGAAGCCGAGGTGGCGAACGGGGCTATCGAACTGGCGAAGAATTCCGCCGACAGGAACGGAGTCGGCGCGAAGTCCGCGCATGTAGGTTATTACCTGATCGGCAAGGGCGTTGAAGAGCTCGAACGAAACATCGGAATGCGCTTGTCGCTTCTGGAAAGGCTGCGTAGGATTGCCAGCCGGATTGCGCTGCCGCTGTATGTGGGATCCATCATTCTTGCGATGGCGGTTTTCTCAGAGTATTTCGTGATCTTCGCTTATCTCGGCGGATTAAACGGATGGGAACTTGTCGCGGTCAGGATACTTTCCCTGCTGGGCACCAGCCTTCTGGCGGTTTCCCTGGTGAATTGCTTCGCCATGCTGCTGGCGGCGCCGAAACCGCTTCCGAGAATGGATTTTTCCAAAGGGATTCCGCCGGAATTGCGGACCATGGTGGTAGTTCCGACGATTCTGGCAACCCCTGAAACCGTTGAGGAACTGGTGAAGTCGATGGAAGTCCGATTTCTGGCAAACCGGGATGATCATCTTCACTTCGGCCTGCTCGCGGATTTTTGCGATTCCGCAACGGAAACACGGCCGGAAGATGAATCTCTTCTTCAACTGGCCAGACACCGGATCGAGGAACTGAACCAGAAATACAAGACTCAAAAAAAGGATCGTTTTTTTCTGTTTCACCGTCCGCGTCTCTGGAATCCGCAGGACCGGATATGGATGGGATTTGAACGCAAGCGCGGCAACCTTGCGGATCTGAACCGTTTTCTGCGCGGGGAATCGCTTGACCGTTTTTCGCTGGTAGTCGGCGATGTTTCGATTCTGCCGGAAGTCAAATATGTCATTACGCTGGATACCGACACGCAGCTGGCCCGTGAGTCGGCGCGGCAGTTCGTCGGCACGATGGCCCATCCGCTGAACCGTCCGCACTACGACGAAAAGCAGCAGCGTGTCATAGACGGTTACGGCATTCTTCAGCCGCGGGTGGCAATGAGCCTTTCCGGAACGAACCGCTCGCTATATGCGCGGATGAACACTGGCGAGTGGGGCATCGATCCTTATACGCGCTCAGTCTCCGACGTTTATCAGGATCTGTTCGGAGAAGGATCTTTCATCGGCAAGGGGATCTATGATGTGGACGTGTTTGAACGGACTTTGCGGGGACGTTTTCCCAATAACCGGATACTCAGCCACGATCTTCTGGAAGGTTGTTACGTCCGGTCCGGACTTTTGAGCGATCTGCAATTATACGAGGAACACCCCGCGAGTTATTATACGGATGTAAAGCGCCGCTGCCGGTGGATCCGAGGCGACTGGCAGATTGCGCATTGGATCATGCCGCGCGTTCCGGGTGCGGACAAGGCGCTTCGGAAAAACCCGCTTTCCATGTTGTCGCGCTGGAAGATTTTTGACAATCTGCTGCGCAGCCTGACGGCAGCGGCGTTGATCATGCTTCTGCTGTTCGGGTGGCTGCTGCTGACCCCGACTTATGTGTGGACACTGGCCGTGATCGGAGTCATTCTGATTCCCTCTTTCATCATGTCGGCCCTGAATCTGTTTCAAAAGCCCGATGATGTGACGGCGGGTCAGCATCTGAGCAGTGTCGTGAACTCGGCATGGCGTCAATTGTTCCTTGCCGTATTTACGCTCGCATGTTTGCCGTATGAAGCGTTTTTCAGTCTTGATGCAATCGTTCGTTCTTCCTGGAGAATGTCGGTCTCTCAGAAGAAATTGCTTGAATGGAAGCCTTCCGCCCACCATGACCCGAACGTCCCCGACACTCTTGCCGGAGCATTCCGGACCATGTGGGCGGGGCCCTGCACCGCCATGGCCGCAATCATCGCAATTGCATTTTCAAAGCCGGAACTGCTGAGCGTTGCAATGCCCGTCCTGATTCTCTGGTTTGCGGCTCCGGCAATCGCCTGGCGGCTCAGCGGGAGCCTTGTCCGCCGGCGGGAAACATTAAGCGCGGCACAGGTTCATTTTCTGCGCCGGTCCGCCCGGAAAACATGGTCGTTTTTTGAGACTTTCATCGGTCCGGAAGACCATTGGCTGCCGCCCGACAACTATCAGGAACATCCGGTCGGTGTCGTTGCTCACCGCACATCGCCCACCAACATGGGGCTCGCCCTGCTGGCAAACCTGTCCGCATACGACTTCGGTATCCTCTCTGCCGGCCGGCTTATTGAACGCACTTCCGATGCCTTAGACAGCATGAAATCCATGAAAAAATTTCAGGGGCATTTTTTCAACTGGTATGACACCCGTACTCTGGAACCGCTTCTTCCCTTTTATATTTCTTCGGTGGACAGTGGAAATCTGGCAGGATATCTGTTCACTTTACGGGCGGGATTGCTTGAACTTGGCGACCGGAAGATTTTTGGCATGCATAGTTTTGAAAGTCTCGGCGACGCTTTGGAAATTCTGGTGGATGCCGCCGCCTCTTTTCCGGAAATCCGCCAGTCAAAACCGCTGGCCCGGCTTCAAGAACAGCTGGACGGTGCAATCCATTCCCGTCCGGCCTCTCTCACGGCGGTTCGGCGGTGTCTCAATCAGCTGTCCGCATCCGCCGCGGAAGTGGCGGCCGAAGCGAATGCGCTGTCCATCGATGAAGAGAATCCAATCAACTGGTGGATCAATGATTTTTCCAGACAATGCCGGGATTTTCTCCATGAACTTGCATGGTTTGCTCCCTGGACGGAACTTCCGTCATGCCGGAGTTTCTGCGAAGATTTTCCGGAACTTGACGAAATTCAGACTCTGCGCAAACTGTCTGCCCTGGAGACGGACCTCGTTCCTCTCCTCCTGCATCGGTTCGGATATAAGAGCGCCGCGGAGGAGCATGGAGAGTTGAGAGAGCTCCGGCTTCTTGTGACGAATGCCAGCCGGCATGCCCGGGAAAGAATTGCGCTAGTCAAGGGGCTTGCCCTGCAATGCGATGCGCTCTCCCGGATGAATTATGAATTTTTGTATGACAAGTCGCGTCATCTCCTCTCCATCGGATATAATGTCGACAAACTGCGGATGGATTCCGGTTACTACGATCTGCTGGCTTCGGAAGCCCGTTTTTCCACATTCGTAGCAATTGCCCAGGGACAGCTGCCGCAAGAGAGCTGGTTCGCCCTGAGCCGTCTGCTTACAATCGCCGGCGGAGAACCGATTCTTCTTTCATGGAGCGGATCGATGTTCGAATATCTGATGCCGCTTCTCGTCATGCCCAGCTATGAACATACCCTGCTGGACAACACCTGCCGGACCGCCGTGGAAAGACAGATCGAATACGGGAAAAACCGACGGGTTCCGTGGGGGATTTCCGAATGTGGATACAATGCGATCGATGCGCATCTGAATTATCAGTACCGGGCATTCGGCGTTCCGGGGCTTGGACTCAAACGCGGGCTTGCCGATGACCTGGTGATCGCGCCTTATGCGTCGATGCTGGCGCTGATGGTGGCGCCGCAAGAGGCGTGTCACAATCTCGCGCGGCTTGCAAGCGAGGGGCTTGAGGGCCGGTATGGGTTTTACGAGGCGGTAGACTATACGCCGTCGCATCTTCCGCGCGGCCACTCGAACGCCGTGGTCAAATCCTTCATGGCCCATCATCAGGGCATGAGTCTTCTGGCTTTGGAAAGCCTTCTTCTGGATCATCCGATGCAGAAACGGTTCGAGTCCGACCCTTCCTTCCAGGCGGCCATATTGCTGCTTCAGGAACGAATCCCGAAAGCGACTGCGTTTTATGCGTATACGACGGTAATTCCCGAATACCATCCGGAAGTCGGCGCTCCGGAAACGTCGCTCCGATTTTTCAACAGTCCCGACACCCCGAATCCGGAAGTGCATCTTCTTTCGAACGGAAAATACAATGTGATGATAACAAATGCCGGCGGAGGATACAGCCACTGGACTCATCTCGCAGTCACCCGCTGGAGCGAAGACAGCAGCCTCGATGACAAAGGCATGTTCTGTTACATCCGCGACGTGGACAGCGGCGAGGTCTGGTCAAGCGCATATCAGCCGATGCTCAGACAATCCGATCTCATGGAAACCATCTTCTCGGAAGGCCGGGCCGAATTCCGGAGGCGGGACTATGACTATGAAACCCATACGGAAATTGCGGTTTCGCCGGAAGACGACATTGAACTGCGCCGGATCCAGATTACAAACCGGGCGCGTTTCCCGAGAACGATAGATGTTACCAGCTATGCGGAAGTTGTTCTGGCGCCGCCCGCCTCGGACGCGCTGCATCCGGCGTTCAGTAATCTTTTTGTTCAGACGGAAATCGTTCGTCAACAGAACGCGATTCTCTGCACCCGTCGTCCCCGCGCCCAGGATGAATTCGAGCCTTGGATGTTCCATCTGATGGCCGTTCACGGAGGAAAACCCGGAGAAGTTTCCTTTGAGACGGACCGCGTGAAGTTTCTCGGACGCGGCAACACAACTGCTAATCCCCGGGCAATTCTCGGCGACGGCGATGGGTATCCGGAAAAGCTTCAGGGGCATGAGGGGTCCGTGCTGGATCCGATTGTCGCTATTCGCTGCCGGATCACCCTGAACCCCAGAAAAACGGCGACAATCGATCTGGTCACGGGCGTGGGGACAACCCGCGAGGCGGCCATGGGATTGGTCGGGAAATATCAGGACAGGCATATTGCAGACCGCGTCTTCGATCTGGCCTGGACTCATGGGCAGGTGCTTTTGCGTCAGCTCAACGCCTCCGAATCCGATGCGCAGCTTTATGCCCGTCTTGCCGGTTCGATCCTCTATGCGAACAATTCATTGAGGGCGGCGGCGGACGTCATCCTCAAAAACCGCCGCGGACAATCCGGACTCTGGGGATATGCCATTTCCGGGGATTTGCCGGTTGTCCTGCTGCAGATTGAAAATCCGGACAACCTTGAGCTGGCGCGTCAGCTGATACAGGCTCACGCATACTGGCGGCTGAAAGGGTTGGCGGTCGATCTTGTCATCTGGAACGAAGATCGCGCCGGATACCGGCAGCTTCTTCACGATCAGATCAACGGGCTGATTGCATCCGGCATCGAAAGCAATGTCGTCGACCATCCCGGCGGCATTTTCCTGAGGTCGGGCGGACAGATCGCGGAGGATGACCGCATCCTGATTCAGACGGTTGCCCGTGCCATTGTCTCCGACCGGCGTGGAACTCTGGCGGAGCAGCTTCAAGGGCGCATCGTGACGAAGGCATTCATCCCGCTTCTGGTCACGACCCTTTCCCCGGAGCCGGTTCCACCTCCGGTCGTCCCGCTGCCCCGCAACGATCTGACCTTCTACAACGGGCTGGGCGGATTCACGCCGGACGGCCGCGAATATGTCATTACCACTGCGCCCGGATATGTAACGCCGGCACCTTGGGTCAACGTGCTGGCCAATCCTTCCTTCGGCACGGTTGTTTCGGAAAGCGGCTCCGCTTGCACCTGGAGCGAGAATGCCCACGAGTTCCGGCTCACTCCCTGGAAAAACGATCCGGTGTGCGATTCAAGCGGAGAGGCGTTTTATCTCCGGGACGAGGAGAGCGGAGAATTCTGGTCGCCCATGCCGTTGCCTTGCCGCGGCTGCACGCCGTATGTCGCCCGTCATGGATTCGGATACAGTGTTTTCGAACACACCGAACACGGAATCCGTTCCGAGATGTGGGTCTATGTGGCTCTCGACGCAGCGGTCAAGTTCACGGTCCTCAAAATACACAATGAATCGGGCCGGGCACGCCATCTCTCCGCGACGGGATATGTGGAATGGGTGCTGGGAGACCTGCGTTCCAAAACAGCCATGCATGTGATAACCGAAATCGACCGGAACACCGGTGCTCTTTTCGCACGCAATCCATACAACACGGAGTTTCATAAGCGGACCGCGTTTTTTTGCGTGGACGACATGTCCCGCAGCGTCACGGGTGACCGGAGCGAATTTCTGGGGCGCAATGGCACGCTGCGCTTCCCTTCCGCCATGAAGCATGCAAGACTTTCCGGAAAAGTGGGGGCCGCCCTTGATCCCTGCGGCGCCATTCAGGTGAATTTCGAGCTGCCCGCCGAACAGGACCGCGAGATCGCCTTCAGGCTGGGGGTGGGATTGAATGCCGCCGATGCCGGAAATCTGGTCAGCCGTTTCCGTGGAACCACTGCCCCGTATGCGGCGCTGGATGCGGTGTGGAAGCACTGGGCGCACACCCTCGGCGCGATCCATCTGGAAACCCCTGACAAGTCCCTGGATCTGCTGGCCAACGGGTGGCTGCTGTACCAGACGCTGGCCTGTCGTCTTTGGGCGCGAAATGCGGAATATCAGTCGGGCGGCGCCTTCGGGTTCCGCGATCAGCTGCAGGATGTCCTGGCGCTCATTTACGCAAGGCCGGAGCTTGTGCGGGAACATCTGCTCCGTTGCGCGGCCCGTCAATTTCCGGAGGGAGACGTTCAGCATTGGTGGCATCCTCCCTTCGGCAGAGGAGTCCGTACTCATTGCTCCGATGATTATCTCTGGCTTCCGTTTGCCGTGTGCCGATATGTCCTGTCCACCGGTGACACCGGGGTTCTGGATGAAAGCGTTCCCTTCCTCAAAGGGCTTCCGGTCAAGGAGGAAGAGGACTCCTGTTATGATCTTCCCGTCTGTTCTGAAGAAACGTCAAGCCTGTATGAGCACTGTGTGCGCAGCATCCTGAACGGTTTGAAATTCGGAGATCACGGGTTGCCGCTCATCGGCTCAGGAGATTGGAACGACGGCATGAATCTGGTAGGGAAAAATGGCAAAGGCGAAAGCGTATGGCTTGGTTTTTTCCTATATAATGTGCTGACGGAGTTTATCGGGGTTGCCCGCAGGCAGGGGGATGCGCCGTTCAGCGAACGCTGCATGAATGAAGCGAAAAAACTCCGCCGTAATATTGAGAAACACGGATGGGACGGCCAATGGTATCTCCGCGCCTATTTCGATGACGGCTCCCCCCTCGGATCATACGTGAATCCGGAATGCCGGATCGATTCGATTGCGCAAAGCTGGTCTGTGATTTCTGGAGCCGGGAATCAGGAACGTTCGCGGACGGCCATGAATTTGCTGTATGAAAATCTGGTTTGTCCGGGGGACAGGCTGGTGCGGCTTCTGACTCCGCCTTTTGACAAGTCCATCCTGAATCCGGGTTATATCAAAGGATATGTTCCCGGCATCAGGGAAAACGGGGGGCAGTATACCCATGCAGCCATCTGGGCGGCAATGGCTTTTGCACACCGGAAGGACCCTCGGCGCGCCTGGGAGATATTTGACATGATCAATCCGGTCAGTCATGCCGGAACCCCAGCGGAAATCGCCATCTATAAAGTCGAACCGTATGTCGTAGCTGCCGATGTGTATGCGGTCCAGCCCCATATCGGGCGAGGCGGGTGGACATGGTATACGGGTTCGGCGGCATGGATGTACCGGCTGATTGTGGAGTCATTGCTGGGGCTTCATCTTGAAGTCGATAAACTGCGCGTTGCTCCGTGTATTCCTGCGGAATGGGAAGGTTTCAAACTGCATTATCGGTATCGGGAGACGGTTTATCACATCCTCGTAACGCAAATGTTGGCTGAAAACAGGGAAATGTCTTTATGTGTTGATGGCGTGCAACAGCCGGACCAGGCGATCTCCCTGGTGAATGACCTGAAAGAACACTGGGTCGAAGTGAAAATCCATCCGCCGGTGAAAAAATGAGAATGAATGCCCGACAACCGGAAATGGACGCGGAGAAAGGAATGAAAGCGGGATATTGCCGCATAACCGGTTCTCTTGAAAAGAACCGCAGGAAAGGCCGACTCCTTTCGCTGGTTTCCGGCGGCGGCCTGTTTCATGGCGCCCCGATGAACGTATATGACCTTTCAAAAAGAATGGCTTTCAAAAAGAGAAAAACATTTCTATGATTGTTATATCAATTCAGATTCAGAACAAGACGGGGATCCGTTGTCATCACGCATGCATGATCATCGGTGAAGTCGAAGCTTTTCCGGGAAATCGGTTCCTGCTGGAATTTCCGCAGGGGACGTCCTCTTTGAATAGTATTCTGGATCTGCTCGGACTGGGTCTCAAGTTCAAGGATGAAGCCATCCTCAAAGTCTCAGGGCCGGACGAACGGAGAGCCGGAAAAATAATCGCAAAAATGCTTCAAGACCAATATGATTGCTATTGACCGTGACATCTGCAATGCTTTTTATAGGGAAAGCATTGGTTTCGCACATGACGAATCCTGAACATTATTCATTCGGCTGAAATTGAAAAAAAGGAGAATTGAACCATGGAAAAACAATCCCTTTCCCCGGAACTGCTGAGGAAGATGGACGCCTATTGGCGAGCCGCAAACTATCTTTCGGTCGGGCAACTCTATCTCTGCGACAATCCTTTGCTGCGGGAGCCGCTGAAATTAACTCACGTCAAATCCCTGCTGCTCGGACATTGGGGCACGACTCCGGGGCAGAACTTCATTTATGTGCATCTGAACCGGGTCATCAAAAAATACGACCTGAATATGTTCTATATTTCCGGCCCTGGCCACGGCGGTCCGGCCATCGTGGGGAATGTTTACCTCGAAGGTACCTGGAGCGAGGTTTATCCGAACGTTTCCCAAGATGAAGCCGGTTTGAAAAAACTTTTCAAGCAGTTCTCTTTCCCCGGCGGGATATCCAGCCATGTCGCACCGACGACACCCGGCTCGATTCACGAGGGAGGGGAACTTGGCTATTCGCTCAGCCACGCTTTCGGCGCCGTTTTCGATAATCCCGACCTTATCGTAGCATGCGTTGTGGGAGACGGCGAAGCGGAAACCGGGCCTCTGTCGACTGCGTGGCACTCGAACAAATTCCTTAATCCAGTCACCGACGGGGCCGTGCTGCCCATACTGCACCTCAACGGCTACAAGATAGCAAACCCGACAATCCTTGCCCGAATAGAGCGCGAAGAACTGGAACAATTCCTGCGGGGTTGCGGCTGGACACCCTGCTTCGTGGAAGGGGACGACCCGGAAAAAATGCACGCGCTTATGGCCGATGTTCTGGACGAGGCCATAGAGAGAATCCGGGAGATACAGAGCGATGCGAGGGATAAGAAAGACACGACCCGCAAACGCTGGCCGATGATAGTCTTCAACTCCCCCAAGGGCTGGACCGGACCGAAGATCGTTGACGGTCTGCAAATCGAGGGAACATTCAGGGCGCACCAAATTCCGTTACAGGTGGACGCCTCCAATCCCGGACATCTGAAGATTCTTGAGAATTGGATGAAAAGTTATAAGCCGGAGGAACTCTTTGATAAAGAAGGACGGCTGATGCCGGAACTGGCCGGGCTTGCGCCGAAAGGCGCACGAAGAATGGGCGCCAATCCTCATGCCAACGGCGGGCTGCTTCTGCGCGAGCTTGCCATGCCGGATTTCAGAAAATATGCTGTGAATGTGCCATTGCCGGGAGCCGTGGAGGCCTCCGACGCGCATACGCTTGGAGTGTTCCTGCGCGACATTGTCAATCTCAACCGTGAGCAGCGGAATTTCCGGATCTTCGGTCCCGACGAAACGCTTTCCAACCGGTTGAATTGTGTGTTTGAGGCCACCAACCGGCAGTGGGAAGCTCGGACGAAAGAGAATGATGAATTCCTTGCGGCCGATGGCCGCGTGATGGAGATGCTGAGCGAGCATCAGTGTGAAGGTTGGCTGGAAGGATATCTCCTTACCGGACGGCACGGCTTGTTCAACTGCTACGAAGCCTTCATCCACATCGTCGATTCGATGTTCAACCAGCACGCCAAGTGGCTCAAAGTATCCGCCGAACTGCCGTGGAGAGCCAGCATAGCATCGCTGAATTATCTGCTGGTTTCCCACATTTGGCAGCAGGCTCATAACGGGTTTACACATCAGGACCCGGGCTTCATCGATCACGTGGTCAACAAAAAAGCCTCCATCGTGCGGGTTTACCTTCCCCCGGATGCCAATTGCCTGTTGTCGGTGTGGGATCATTGCCTGAGGAGCAGAGATTATGTCAATGTGGTGATCGCAGGCAAATACCTCGCCCCGCAATGGCTGAACATGGACGCCGCGGTTGAACATTGCACGAAAGGCATCGGCGTATGGGAATGGGCCGGCAATGACAATGGCGGCGAGCCGGACATTGTGATGGCCTGCTGCGGCGATGTGCCGACGCTTGAAGCTTTGGCGGCCGTCTCCATCCTCCGACAGCATCTGCCGGATCTGAAAGTCCGCGTGGTCAACGTCGTGGACCTCATGAAACTCGAATCGAACACCCTGCATCCACATGGTTTGACCGAGCCGGAATTCGACGGATATTTCACCAGACACAAACCGGTGATATTCGCATTCCACGGCTATCCGGCCCTTGTTCACAGGCTCACATACCGCCGAAGCAATCATGAAAACATGCATGTTCACGGCTATAAGGAAGAGGGTACCATCACAACCTATTTTGACATGGCAGTCTTGAACGGCCTTGACCGGTTCCATTTAGTGCTTGACGCGATCAAGCGTTTGCCCCAGCTCGGTGACAAAGGTGCAAAACTGAAAAAACTGCTGGAAGACAAGCTTATGGAACACAGACATTACATTAACGAGAATGGCCTCGATTTGCCGGAAATACGCAACTGGAAATGGGAGAACATAAAATGAACACGCAAGCACTTATGGAGACAGCAAGAGCAATGGTCGCAGGCGGAAAAGGCCTGCTCGCCATGGATGAAAGCAACCCGACCTGCAACAGACGCTTTGCCGCACTGGGAATCCCTCAGACCGAAGAGACCCGGCGCGCCTACCGCGAAATGATCGTGACCACGCCCGGACTTGCGAAGTTCATCAACGGCGCAATTCTTTACGACGAGACAATCCGCCAACGCAGTAATGACGGCACGCCGCTCATACAACTCCTGATCGATGCCGGGATTATCCCCGGCATCAAAGTTGACATCGGCGCGAAGAATATGGCCGGCTATCCGGGAGAAAAGATCACCGAGGGATTGGACGGATTGCGCGAACGACTGAAAGAATACTCTCAAATGGGCGCGCGCTTCGCAAAGTGGCGCGCTGTAATTTCGATAGGACCCGAGCTTCCCAGCCGCGGCTGCATTGAGGCTAACGCCCAGGCATTGGCTCGCTATGCCGCCTTGTGCCAGGAAGCAGGCATCGTCCCCATCGTTGAACCGGAGGTTCTTATGGACGGTGAACATACCATGGAGCGGTGTTGCGAGGTAACGGAGAAAGTCCTGCGAACCGTTTTCAACCGGCTTTACATGCAGCGAGTGATGGTGGAAGGTATTATCCTGAAACCGAACATGGTGCTTCCGGGATTGACCTGCCCGAAGCAAGAAACGGTGGATGAGGTGGCCGACGCCACAATGAAGAGTCTTTTGCGAGCCGTTCCTGCCGCGGTTCCCGGAATTGCGTTTTTGTCGGGCGGACAATGTCCTAAATTGGCCTCGGCCCGTTTGAATGCCATGAATGCCAGATTCAAATCGCGAGCGCCCTGGGCGCTGGTGTTCTCTTTTTCCCGCGCCATCCAGCAGCCGGTTTTGGAAATTTGGAAAGGCGAAAAGAAGAATGTGAAGGCGGCCCAGCAAGCCCTGTATCATAGGGCCAGTTACAACTCGGCGGCATGTCGTGGAAAATATGAGTCCTCAATGGAAAGTGCATGAATGTGACAAAAAATAATATTACCTGCTAAGCTTGCGGCATGACGGGCTCTTGAAGCCAATGGTTCGAAAGTCCGCAATTTGCATCTTCGGAATCTCTTTGCCGATGATTCGGGACGCTTAAGAAGACGAAACAATGCAAAAGGAGACAAGATCATGAAAAACAATCCTCTGAAGCAATTAGGAACGCTTGGCCAGTCCATCTGGCTGGATGACATCCGGCGAGATATGATTACCGGCGGTGGTATCCGGCATCTGATTGAGGAGGATGGACTACGGGGGATAACCTCGAACCCATCCATCTTCGAGAAGGCAATTGCGGATAGCCACGATTATGACAAGGACATTCGCGCCATGGCGCTTAATGGAACGGGTGCCAAGGAAATCTATGAAGCACTCAGCCAAGGCGACGTGCGGAGCGCCGCCGATGAATTCCGGCCTCTCTACGACAGGACTGACGGCAAAGACGGGTATGTCAGCTTGGAGGTCAACCCTCATCTGGCACATGACACAAAAGGCACCCTTGAGGAAGCCCGCCTGTTGTGGGCCGCATTGAACCGGCCCAATGTCTTGATCAAGGTTCCGGCGACAGCCGATGGGCTGCCTGTCATCCGGCAACTCATCAGCGAAGGGATCAATGTCAACGTTACCTTGCTCTTTGGGCTGCCTCGTTACCGGCAGGTGGCGGAAGCGTATCTCAGTGGCCTCGAAGCGCGTGTTGCCCAAAGCAAGGACGTGAAGCATATCGCTTCGGTTGCCAGCTTTTTTTTGAGCCGGATTGATGCGCTGGTGGATCCGCTTCTGGAAAAACTCATTGCGCAAGGTGGCAAGAACGCAGCCCTCGCGAAAAGGGAGCATGGACAAGTTGCCATCGCCAGTGCGAAGATGGCCTATCAAATCTACAAAGAGATTTTCAGCAGTGCCCGGTTTGAGAAGCTGGCTGCGCGGGGGGCTCGTGCGCAACGGCTGCTCTGGGCTAGCACCAGCACCAAAAATCCGGACTACAGCGATGTGAAATATGTCGAGGCCATTATTGGAGCGGATACGGTAACCACGGTCCCTTTGGAAACCATGGACGCCTATCGTGACCACGGAAATCCGAAAGCCTGCCTCGAACAAGATGTCGAGGCGGCCCGCCGGGTGTTGGAGCGGCTGCCGGAACTGGGCATCAGCATCGATGAGGTGACACAGCAGCTTGTCGATGAAGGCATCGAGAAATTCAACAAACCGTTCGACAAGTTGATGGAGACCGTGGCGCAAAGATGTAATGACGGCAACTTGAAGGAGAAGTCATGAAAGCAAGTCCTTTTTCCGGAAAGCCGGCTGATCCATCGATGCTGGTAAATATACCCAGACTCGTCACGGCCTACTATACAGAGGTGCCGGCCCCTTCCATTTCTGCGCAACGGGTTGCTTTCGGCACCTCCGGACATCGGGGTTCCGCATTCGACGAGGCTTGGGAAACGCTACGCTAGAAGATCGACGACGGCTGCGATCTTCCGCTTATGTTTGGCGATTGGTTAGTTCTTAACGTGATTGAATCCCAAAACAGGAGAAATGAAAAATGACACAGAAGAAGACTTGGCTTACCATCGAATCATTGGCGGAGTTGGCATCAGTCCAACAACCGCCGTGTCTCTCGCTTTACCAGCCAACCCACCGGTATGGTTCCGAGAATCAACAGGACCTGATCCGGTTTCGCAATCTTGTAAAGGAGCTGGAGACATCGCTCCGGCAGAAGTATCCGGACGTAGACACACGGGTCCTTATGGAACCGTTTGAAGCTCTCGGCCACGATCATGACTTCTGGAACCATACGTTAGATGGATTGGCAGTGATGGGCGGACCGAGCCTATTTCGATTTTTCCGGCTTCAGCGGCCGGTTGCCGAGCTGGCCGTCGTAGCCGACCGCTTTCATACCAACCCCTTGCGACGCTTTCTGCAATCGGTCGGTCGCTATCAGGTCCTGGGATTGAGCCTCCAGAAAATCCAGCTTTTCGAGGGAAACCGCGACGCGCTTGACGAGATCGATCCGGCGCCGGACGTCCCACGGACGATCATCGATGCACTAGGCGCGGAGCTGACCGAACCTCACCAGACCGTTTCCTCCTACGGCGGCGTCGGCGGGGAAAGCAAGCCGATGCATCATAGCCAAGGAGGGAAAAAGGACGAGGAAGGCATCGACACTGAGCGGTTTTTCCGTGCTGTCGACCGCGCGGTGCTCGCGCACCATTCCCGGCCGTCGAACTTGCCATTGATCCTGGCGGCATTGCCGGAGCATCATCATATTTTCCACCGGGTCAGCCATAACCCTTTTCTGATGGCGGAGGGACTCCCTATCAATCCCGATGTCCTGCCCATCGACGAGCTTCGGGAACGCGCATGGCAAATCGTCGAGCCGCAGTATCAGGCGCGGCTGGCTGCACTGGCCGACGAGTTTGCGTTGGCGAAGTCCAATAAGCTTGGCAGTGACGATCTGGCGGAGGTGGCTCAGGCGGCCGCTGCCGGGCGAGTCGCCACGCTGCTGATCGAGGCCGATCGCCAGATTGCCGGCCGACTCGACGGGTCGACCGGTCGGGTCGAAGCTGCTGATCTGAGCCACCCGCAAGTCGATGACCTGCTCGACGATCTTTGTGAGCTGGTCGGGAAGATGGGCGGGCGGGTCATGGTCGTGCCTGCCGAGCAGGTGCCGGGGCGATCGGGACTGGCCGCCATCTATCGGTATTGAGCCGAATCACATTCACAAATAGCAAAACACCATGAAGATCCAAATAAACACAGGTCCCAGCATTGCAGTTTGGCACATGACACAAAAGGCACCATTGAGGAAGCCCGCCTGTTGTGGGCCGCGCTGAACCGGCCCAATCTCTTAATCAAGGTTCCGGCGACAGCCGATGGTACGACCGGCTTTTCATATGACTCTTCATGCCGACGAAACGTCTTCAGTGGAACAGTCGGTGCTTCCGGATGGCTGAATCGAGCTCACAATGCATCTCAAATTGAAGAGCATCGGCGGGCACCGCAACGTCATCGTACCGGAGGGGAACGGCATGACGTTCCGGCAGGATACCGTCATCCGCAACGCTCGGGAATGGACGGACATGCTGGTCACGGGGCAGGTGGCCGTTTGAGTGACCTTGCGAAGAAACTGGGCCTGGCCGCGCCCTACGTCACACGCATCCTTGGTCTGGCCAATCTTGCCCCTGACATTGTCGAAGCCGTCTGCAATGGAAGCGAGCCGGAGGGACTCTCCCTTGCGCGTCTCGTCAAGGGCTTCCCGGACGACTGTGAGGCGCAGAGAATGGTGATGAGGTTCCCTGATTTTTGATGTTTTTCATTCATAAAAATCGATATAATGATCAATTCCAACAGTCATTCTTGAAATCAGGATCATTTTGCGGTGGCATATTGCAAATTGCATTGTTATATGGTATACTATATTGCATTTTGCATTTGATTGATGTGCGGCGCTGTTGGAATACATGGTGGCATGATAATTGCTACACACAAATATGAGGAGCTTCCATATGAATATTCTGGTAATTGATGATGAGGCCAACATTCGCAAAACGGTCAGAATGTATCTGAAGTCGAGCGGACATGCCTGTACCGTTGCGGGCAGCCTGGAAGAAGCACTCCAATGCAGCAGAAAAGACCGATTCGATGTCGCTCTTCTGGATTTGCGGCTCGGCGCGGAGAATGGACTGGACCTGATTTCCTCGCTGCTTGGTGATAATCCGGAACTCAAGATCGTGGTGATGACCGCATATTCTTCTGTCGATACCGCTGTCAGTGCGATGAAGCTCGGTGCGTTCGATTATATTGGAAAACCGTTCAATCCGGCCCAGATCGATGTGATTCTTGCCAAGGCGGAGAAAATACGGAGTATGGAGAATCGGCTTTCCGCACTTGATTCCGATTTGAAAACGCTCCATCCTGAGGGGATTCTCGACTCCGCCAACCCCGCCATGCGGCGGATTCTCGAAATGGCGCATCAAGTGGCCGGCTCCGATGCGATTGTCCTTTTGCGCGGCGAAAGCGGAACAGGCAAAACCGTGCTGGCCAAGGCCATCCATCGCTGGAGCCGCCGGGCTGACGCTCCGTTCGGTGTGATTTCCTGTCCATCGCTTTCGCCGGAGCTTCTTGCCAGTGAACTTTTCGGCCATGTGAAAGGCGCCTTCACCGGAGCGGTGAAGGACAATCCCGGCCGGGTTGCCGCCTGCGATCACGGAACTCTGTTTCTCGATGAAATCGGCGACTTGCCGCAGTCGATCCAGCCGCAGTTGCTCCGATTCATTCAGGACAAGGAGTATGAGCCGGTCGGCGCAACCCGAACCCATCGGGCGGACGTGCGGATCATCGCCGCTACCAATGTGCCGCTGGAAGAGGCGGTGCGTGAAAAAAGGTTCCGGGAAGATCTTTTTTTCCGGCTGAATGTATTTCAGCTTGAGATTCCGCCGCTGCGGGAGCGGCCGGAGGACATTGGCCGGCTTGCCTCGGAAATGCTGGCGTTTTTCGCCAGGAACAACCATAAGCATATTGTCGGTTTTTCGGAGGCGGCCATACAGGCGCTTCATGCTTATTCATGGCCCGGCAATTTGCGGGAACTTCGCAATGCGGTGGAGCGCGGTGTGATTCTTGCCGTTGGCGATACCGTTGAATTGGTGCATCTGCCGGAAACATTGTACGCTTCCGGGCCATCCCGACCGACGGATGGCATGTGCACTTTGTCCGAGTTGGAAAAGCATCACATTGCCCGGATGATCTCTTCGACCGCGTCGCTGCAGGAGGCTGCGGAGAAGCTCGGCATCGACCAGACCACGTTGTGGCGTAAACGGAAGCAGTATGGGTTATAAATTGCAAAATACAGTGTACGGTATTGCTTTTTGCAATAATCAAAAAAGAGATTTGCTCCGGTTGAGCAGAAAATTGCGATTGGCATAATTCATGCTTTCAAAATAAAGCGGCGAAAGGATCAGTCTATGAACATCAGGCAAAAATTTTTGACCGGCTTCGGAGTCCTGCTGGCGGGAATCGGCATTTTCGGAGTCTTGATGCTTCGCCAGGTCGACAAGCTCGGACGCTCGGTGGATGTGATCCTGCGTGAAAATTATCAGAGCGTCATCATCTGTCAGAATGTCAACGAGGCATTGGAGCGAATTGACAGAGGTTTGCTGCTTTCCTTCTCCGGACAATCCGCCGAACCGAATCTTTTCGCTGTGCAAATCGATAAGATCAACCGGGAATGGCAGGCTGAATTGCGTAATATTACTCTGCCCACAGAGGGAGAACGTGCGGAAAAGGTGGCGAAATTGCTTTCGGAATATATTGCGCTGCTGCCTCGCGTCAATCATTCCGATGTGCCGTCGAAGGAGAAAATAGCGAGTTATCGTGAAAAGGTATTTCCGCTCTTTATGGAACTCAAAAAAGAGATCGGCGGAATTTTGACGCTGAACCAGCAGAATATGATCGATGCCAAAAATCTGGCTGGTGCGGAAGCGGATCAGCTTCATCGACAGGGAATGATGCTTCTGCTTGGTTGCGTTGTTTTCGTCATAGCCTTCTTAATGCTGCTGACCCGATGGGTGCAAAAACCGTTGCAAAAGCTGATTTCCATGACCGATGAGATCGCCAACGGAAATCTGTCACTGACACTCGATTCAAAATCCAATGATGAGATCGGGCAATTGTCGCGCTCGTTCAACGCCATGGCGATCGCGCTGCGAAATGCGCAGCGCCAATTGATCGGACGGCTTTATCGTTCCGAACGCATGAATAAGGACGTGTTCAGTGAATTGCCGACGCCCATCGCGGTGTTTGATGTCGGCAGCGAACGGGTTGAGCTGGCGACGCAGAGCGCCCGCCAGTATTTCGGATTGGAAGAAGGCAGAAAACTGGATGAATTTTCCTGCGAGTGGCTGCCCGAGATTTTCAAACGTGTCCGGCAGAATGGGGGCATCAGCATCTCAAGCAAAAACGACGGCATCATTCAGCATTTTATCGACGGGAAGGAATTTTTCTTTCAGCCGATGGCCGTGCCGCTTCCTGCCGGCGTTCCGCTGGAACAGCTCACTGGAGTGGTGATCATTCTCAAGGACGTCACCATGGCCCATGAGCAGCAGGAGTTGAAACGCAGCGTGATTTCCACCGTCTCCCATCAGTTGAAAACGCCGCTCACCAGTTTGCAGATGTCGATCTATCTGCTGCTGGAAGAACGGTGCGGCACCTTGACGCCCGAACAGCTCGACCTGGTCATGGCCATGCGCGATGACAGTCAGCGGCTGACCGACATCATCGGCGATCTGCTGGATTTGAACAAAGCTTCAAAATCCGGTGCGCTTGTTACCGAACCGCATGCGCCGAATGAACTTTTGTTGATGGCGCGAGACCGTTTTCAGGCCGAATGTCAGGAGCACTCGATTACGCTGGAAACGGAGTGCGATCCATTGGCCCCGGCGGTTCCGGTGGCGTTGAACCGGATCAATTATGCTTTTGACAATCTGATCGGCAACGCGATCCGCTTCACGAAGCCCGGCGGCAAGATCCGTCTGACGGCCAAAGCGGTCAAGAACGCAGTCGAGTTTGCGGTCGCCGATACGGGGTGCGGCATGAGCGAGGAAGTGCTGAAGCATTTGTTTGAACCGTTTTACCGCGGTCCGGGGCAGGACACCGCCAGCGGCGTCGGTCTCGGACTGTCCATTGTCAAGGAAATCATCACCGCTCATGGCGGAAGCATCAAAGTGGAGAGCAGGGAGGATTCCGGTACCGTTTTCTCTTTTACTCTGCCGGTTGTGCAAGGAGGAGAAAAAGCATGTTGATCATCGCGTCGGGGGCGGCATTGTTCTGCCTGGGATATTTATGTTACGTTATTTACAAACCGGAACGTTTTTAAGGAAATTCGATGAATGTTATTTTGATATTCGGTCTGATTGTAATTTCGGCGGGGCTTTCCATCCCGCTGGGAAAATGGATGTTCCGGATCCTCTGCCCGGAGACGGAAACGAAATTTGAAAAATTGCTGCATACCGTGATCGGCGAGGTCTCCCGCGCCGATCAAAACTGGAAACAGTACAGTGCTGCGTTGCTGCTGTTCAATCTGGTGATGTTCGCATTTGTCTATGGCGTATTGTCGCTGCAGCACCTATTGCCGCTCAATCCGGACGGGCTCGGCGCGCTGAGCACGGATTTGATATTCAATACGGTTTCATCATTCACGAGCAACACCAACTTGCAGCATTATTCCGGAGAGGCCGCGATGAGTTACGGGTCGCAGATTTTCGGCCTGATGTGGCTTCAGTTCGTCAGTGCGGCTACCGGACTGGCGGCTCTGACCGCCGCCGCCCGCTGGCTCGGCGGGTCCGGGCAGCCGAACAACTTCTATATGGATCTGGCGCGTTCCGCTTTCGGCGTGCTGCTGCCGGTTGCGGCGATCGTCGCGTTGTTGCTGATATTCTGCGGCGTGCCGATGACTTTCGACGGTAAGGCGGTTGCGCATACACTGGAAGGTGTGACGCAAAACATTGCGCGCGGGCCGGTGGCGGCCTTTGTTGCGATCAAGCAACTGGGAACCAACGGGGGCGGTTTCTTCGGCGCTAATTCAGCACACCCGTTCGAAAACCCGAATTTCAACAGCAATCTGATCGAGAGTATCGCGATATTGCTGATTCCAATGGCCTGCGTCTGGCTTTTCGGTCATATTACCAGGCGCAGAAAAGACGCGCTGGTGATTTTTGCCGTTATGCTGGCGTTCCTGTTCGTGAAAATCGGCTTTGCTGTTGCGCTGGAAGAGGCTCCGAGCCCGGCCTTGCACGGTCTCGCGGTGACGGAATGCGGCAACCTTGAGGGAAAGGAACTGCGGTTTGGCGTGACTCAACGTCCGATCTGGGCGGCGGTCACGACCTGTACCAGCAACGGCTCGGTGAACAGCATGCATTCCAGTTTGAATCCGCTGACCGGTCTCGTTCCGCTGGTTGGAATGTGGTTCAATGTGACATTTGGCGGAGTGGGTGTCGGATTTCTCGGGATGTTCGCCTATATCATCGCCGCGGTTTTCATCTCCGGAATGATGGTGGGGCGGACTCCGGAATATCTCGGCAAGAAAGTGGAAACCCGTGAAATGAAATACGCGCTGCCGATCCTGCTCTTGCATCCCTTGTGCATTCTCGGCGGATTGGCGCTGTTCTGCGTAATTCCGTCGTGGGGACGCGACACCGTGCTGAATCCGGGATTTCACGGGTTCACCGAGATGCTGTATGAGTTCACCAGCGCTTCGGCCAACAATGGTTCCGGATTCGAGGGCTTGGGCGACAATACCGTGCCGTGGAACATCGTCACCGGCGTCATCATGCTCGTCGGCCGCTTTCCTCCGATTATTCTTGCGCTGGCGATCGCCGGAAGCCTTCATGAAAAGAAATTCGTACCCGAAACCATCGGAACCCTGAAGACCGGTACGTCGCTGTTCGGCGGAGTCCTGGCCGGAACGGTGGTTTTCATTGGTGCGCTGCTCTTCCTGCCTGTCGCCGTTTTGGGGCCGGTCGCGGAATATCTGACAAACATGGGATTATAACTGAAGATGAGTAAGTTCAGCCGCAAGAAAAGCCGCAAGGCGACGATTTTCGATTCCGCACTGATGCGTACGGCTTTCAAACAGTCGTTTTGGATGTTGAATCCGCTCAAAATGGCCCGCAATCCGGTGATGTTCGTCACGGAAATCGGCGCCTTGCTGACCACGTTCGTCTGGTTCATGCGGATCACCGATTTTTACACTTGCGCCGTCACCGTCATCCTCTGGCTTACGGTGCTTTTCGCCAACTTCGCCGAAGCGCTGGCGGAGGCGCGCGGCAAAGCCCAGGCCGACAGTCTCAGAGACAGCCGCCGGACAACGCCGACATGTCTTGTCACTGAATCCGGAGAAATCCGAAACATCGGGTCGGATGAGTTAAAGGCGGGGGACGTTGTTGTGGTTTGCGCCGGAGAAATCATCCCCGGCGACGGCGAAGTGATCGAGGGGATCGCCTGTATCGATGAGTCCGCCATTACCGGAGAGTCGGCGCCGGTGGTCCGTGAAGCCGGTTCCGACCGTTCCGGGGTCACCGGCGGAACCCGGGTGCTTTCCGACAAGATCAAAGTGAGAATCACCGCGGGCCCGGGAGAATCGTTTCTTGACAAAATGATCGGTCTGGTCGAAGGGGCGGTGCGCCAGAAGACGCCGAACGAGCTCGCATTGACCGTGACGCTGGCCGGATTGACGCTCGGTTTCCTGCTGGTCACCGTGACGCTTTATCCGATCGGACGTTACTTCGATGTGACGATTCCATTGCCGACCCTGATAGCCTTGCTGGTCTGCCTGATTCCGACCACCATCGGGGCGCTTCTGGCCGCGGTCGGATTGGCCGGCATGGATCGTGCGCTCGCGGCCAACGTGATCGCCAAAAGCGGGAAAGCGGTGGAGCTTGCCGGCGATATCGATACTCTTCTTTTGGACAAGACCGGTACGATCACCGTCGGGAACCGCATGGCCAGCGATTTCTTTCCGGTGGTGGGCGTTTCCCGGGAGAGGCTGGTCGAAAGCGCCGTCCGCGCGAGTTTCGGCGACGTCACTCCCGAGGGAAAATCCATTGTCAAGCTGGGACGAGCGGAACTCTGCGGCAATATGCCGGGTGATCGCCATACCGGCAAAGTGATCGAATTCACCGCCCAGACCCGGCTTTCCGGCGTCGATGACGACGGACACGAATACCGCAAGGGCGCTTCCGATGCGGTGATGAAACAGGCGGAATCCATTCCGGAGGATCTGCGGCGGATCGTCGATGATGTCGCCCGCCGGGGCAGTACACCGATCGTGGTGATGGAAGACCGTGCGATTCTTGGTGTCGTGTCTCTCTCCGATGTGCTGAAGACCGGTATTCAGGATCGTTTCGTCCGGTTGCGCGCCATGGGCTTGCGGGTTGTGATGGTCACCGGCGACAACCCGCTGACCGCCGAAGCCATCGCAAAGGAAGCCGGGGTGGATGATTTCATCGCCGAAGCCAAACCCGAGGACAAACTTGCCTACATCCGCAAGGAGCAGGCGCTGGGACGCCTCGTTGCAATGATGGGCGACGGGACCAATGATGCTCCCGCACTGGCTCAAGCCGACATCGGCATCGCCATGAATTCCGGCACCCACGCGGCCAAGGAGGCGGGCAACATGGTCGATCTCGACAGCGATCCGACCAAGCTCATCGAGGTGATCGAGATCGGCAAGCAGCTTCTGATGACACGCGGCTCGCTCACCACCTTTTCCATCGCCAACGACATGGCGAAATACTTTGCGATCATTCCGGCGATTTTCATGCTCGCGATTCCCGAACTCTCGGTGTTGAATGTGATGAAGTTAGCCACCCCGTCGAGCGCGATCCTTTCCGCACTGATTTTCAATGCGGTCATCATTCCGCTGCTGATTCCGATTGCCCTGAAAGGCGTCAAATACTGTCCGATGGGCGCGAACGCGCTGCTGGCACGAAACCTCATTATTTACGGGCTGGGCGGCATCATTGCGCCTTTCATCGGCATCAAACTGATCGACATGGCGCTCGTTGCCTGTCATCTTGCATAAGGAAAGAATGTTATGATGCATCATATTTCCGGAGCTATCCGTCTTGCGGCATTTTCCATTCTGGTTTGCTGTGTGGTTTATACCGGCTTCATTTGGGGCACGGCGCAGCTTTTCACCTCCGATACGGCAAATGGACACCTGATCCGCGATAATGCGGGAACCGTGATCGGGAGCCGTCGGATCGCCCAGAAGTTCACGCTCGACCGGTATTTCCACTGCCGCCCCTCGGCGGTCGATTATAACGGCACGGGATCGGGCGGAAGCAATCTTTCCTCCGCTTCACCGGAAATCCGCAAGCGTGCGGAGAAGCGGATCGCGGAATATGGCGCAACCGATAACAGCCCGTTGCCCGCCGATATGGTTACGGCATCCGGCAGCGGTCTCGACCCGGACATTTCCCTTGCCGCCGCGCTATATCAGATTCCGCGCATTGCCAAAGCCCGGTCGATTCCGCCTGATGTGATTGGCAAAATCGTCGCGGCGAGTGTATCTTATCCGGGCGGGTTTCTCATGTCGGAACCTTTCGTCAACGTACTCGAACTCAATTTGAAGCTGGACAAGTTGAATTGAACAACACCCCGGACAAATTCCTTTCCATGATCCGCTCCGCCCGGCGCGGACGGCACAAGATTTATCTCGGATATTGCGCCGGAGTGGGCAAAACCATCCAGATGCTTAAAGAAGCATTGCGGCTTCGCGACGTGGAAAAACTGGACGTGGCAATCGGACTTCTGGAAACCCACGGCCGTACCGAGACCGCCGCGTGCAAGGAGGATTTGGAGGAGATCCCGCGCCGGAAAATCATTTACCGCAATATGGAAATCACCGAAATGGACGTTCCGGCGATTTTGAAGCGCCATCCGCAAGTCGTTCTGGTGGACGAGCTGGCCCACACCAATGCGCCAGGATCGAAAAATCCAAAACGGTACCAGGACGTGGAGGAGCTGCTCGAGGCCGGAATTCATGTGATTTCGACCCTGAACATCCAGCATCTGGAGAGCCTCTATGAAATTGTGGAAAAAAACACCGGCATCCGGGTCAAGGAACGAATCCCGGATTGGGTCGTGACCCGTGCCGACGAAGTGGTCAACGTGGACGTTTCCACCACCGATCTGCGGGAGCGCATCCGTTCCGGACGGGTTTATCCCAGAGAACGGATCGACGCCGCCTTGGAGAATTTTTTCCAGGACGACAATCTTCAGCAGCTGAGGGAATTGTCGCTGCGGGAGCTGGCCGCCCAGTTGGATTTGAAATTTCGAGAAAAGCGGGACCCGGAAGAGCTGGAGGAAAGCGCCAACCCCGATCAGGTGCTGGTGTGCCTGAGTTCACGCAGCCCGAATGCCGACGCGCTTCTGCGCTACGGTTCGCGGCTGGCGGGGCGGCTGAACCGGAATTGGTATGCGCTTTATGTCCAGACGTCGAAAGAAAACGCTACCCGGCTCGATGCGGAAACGCAGCGTCGATTGAGCAATACACTGGAATTGGCACGTCAGGTGGGCGCTACGGTTTTCACATTTAAAAGCGACGATATTGTCGGAACCATCCTGCAGTTCGCCCGGGAGCATCGCGTCGGACATATTGTGATCGGCCCTTCGGCACGCAGATTCTCGTGGCTCGATCGTCTGCGCGGCAGATCGACGCTTCTGGAACAGCTGACATTGGCGAATCACGACTTCAAAATCGTCGTTACCGAAAATGCCGGATCATAGTAGACGTAAATCATGCGAAAAATGTTTGACCCCATCGCTGAAGTTGAGCCTTTCGTGTAAAACTTGAACTCTGTAATTTACGACCCGTTTTACACCAATGCAGCCTGTCTAACTTTCGGGGAAAACCGCACCGGTCATTTTGTTCTGGACAAGTCAATATTGTGCCAATAACTGCCGAGAAGCTCTTTCTCCTCCTGCCACATGGTCTCAAAGAGCGCACGGGCACGGGCGATGCTTTTTGTAAAAGGGTGAATAGCAAAAGCTTGCAGGAGCAGATGCCGATCTTTCTCAAGAATCCCTTGCACAAGAAGCTGTTGAACCATGGAAAGGTGTAACTGTTGGGCCATAATGGCCTTTGGGAAGGCCGGAATATCATGGACTGGTGTAAAACCTTGCTTTGTGACGCGGCTATAGACCTCAAGAACGGTCTCCGGCGGGAATCCCGGCACTGCGCCGCCATGTGGTGCGTTCACCGGAAATTCCTCACCGCTGTCAGTTGCCAGGGCGCTTGCTACTCCAATTGCCAGATCCGCGTGTGCTCCCAGATGGGCCTTGGCTACATCGTCCGCAGCAACCTCGTCAAAGTTCTGGATTACGGCCTTGAGGCGGCCCCAGTTGGCGCGTGCCCGTTCCTCGACTTTGTTACCGTGCGGCAGGTGGCCACATTGTTCATCAGACAACCATTCCTCATGGAAGAAATAAGGTTCCATGTGTCCCGCAAGCGCAGGATACAGATCCATTATCCGAAAGATATCCAGCGCACGGCGCATTCCTTGCGCTGACTCCGGGTGCGACTTCAGGTTCTTCTCCACCACGTCATCGGTAATGACGCGCATCTCGGCCATCAGATCCCGTCCATCTGCTTCTGCCTTATAGACCCATCCGCAGTGGTTGAGCCCGGCGTGCCGGGTACATATGGTATGTCTTGGCACGTTAAGGGTGAATGCAAAACCACTCGGGGGGCAGATGTAGCCGTCGCAGAGTCCGACGCTGCGACGGAATCCGGAACGGTGGAGCGCATCGGCAATATAGTTTGTGGGATTGGCATAATTAAGAAGCCAAGCCGAAGGGCACAACCGCTGCATACGCTGAGCCACATCGAGCACCACGGGTACCGTGCGAATAGCCATAAAAAGTCCTCCCGGTCCGGCTGTTTCGTCCCCAAAATAGCCAAAACGGAGAGGGATACATTCATCAAGCATAAGACTGCGGACACCGCCAATGCGGAAAGTTGTGATGACAAAATCCGCACCTGCCAGCGCCCGGTCGAGATCCGGTTCGTCACGAAAAGTCATGCGAACCTTTTTCACCTTAGTGAACATCTCGCAGAAAGTCACGACCAGCCGAACCCGATCCCGATCCAGATCATGCAGCCGAACCTCGGTGTTGTTCCAAACCTCTGGCCGCCGGCACATAGTGCCAATGAAACTTGGCGTGAAAAAGCTTCCGCCGCCGATGATGGTGATTACTTTTCCCTTTGCATCCATGATTCAATCCTCATTTTGTTAGCAGGATGATATACTTAACTCAAATATCTTATAAAGTCCATTCAAATTGCATTAGTGAGTCATTCCGGCTCTCCATGAATAACAGCCATGTCATGTTGAAAATGCTCGGCATATAGCCCATATGTCTCGTTCCAAACTTTTCCCGTTTTGGCCCCTTCAATAATTCATTTCCAGATGGTTTTCTTGAAAGGATGTGCTTTTCAGATGAATTACCGGCGCAAAAATTCATTCTCCCATGCTATTTGTTATTGACGGTGATGCCCGGCCATTCATCGGTGCGGAAAGGCGAAGCCGGAAGACCGGCGGCATTATAGAGATTGCAACCCTCGGGATTGTTCGCCCAGGCATAACGGACAGCGGTCGGCTTTGCCACATTCGGACTGCTGACAATGATGGTCTCACCGTCTATACGTGTATCCGCCCAGACGAATTTTCGGTCATCGCCGGCTATCGAGAACTGTTTGAGTGGCCCCCCTTTTGCAACCAGTCCCCCGCCGAGGTTCTTGAATTTAAGCCTCACCTGATTGCCTTCGATGATGTTTGCCTCATATAACGGTCCGGAATATACCAGGTCTTTCTGACCGTATGTCGTGGCCAATGCCCACAGAGCCAAACGCAAGCCGACGTCCTGCTTGTTCTTCGGATGCTCGGCCCGGTCGCCGACATCTATCGCTACCGCCATGCCGGTATTAGGGAGGGACAACGCCATTGTTTGTGCTTCACGCAACTCGGCTCTGGTGCTGGATTCAGGTTGGACGGGCGGCGCCCCGTTGTTCGCAATTTGCACGAACAGGAAAGGAAAATCGCCTTGGTTCCACTTCCGTCGCCAATCTTGAATCAATAAGGTAAAAAGTTTGCGGTATTGGTATGCGCGCCAGTCATTGGATTCGCCCTGATACCAGATGACGCCGCGGATGGCATAGGGGATCAGCGGCGCGATCATGCCATTGTACAGTGTGGTCGGCTGCTTATAAAGATTATTGAGTTCAGGCGGTAAAGGCGGTTGAGCTCCCTTTCCACCGTTGCGTCGCCACTCTTGGATGGCCTGATCATATCTCGTCTGCGCGGAGAGAGCCATCATGTCGAACCTTTTTGCGTAGTATTTCAAGTTCGGATTTTCTTTCAGTGCGGCATGGCAAATCCACATTTCGGCTCCCGTGTTTCCGAAAGCGCTCTGGATCAGCCCAATCGGCACGTTCAGGCTTGGGTTCAATTTGCGTCCGAAATAGTACCCGACGGCCGAAAAGGAACCGACGGTAGCCGGACTGCACTCTGCCCAAGCGGCCTTACAATCGGATTGAGGCTGTGTCTGAGGGGTGCGGGGAACGACAAACAGGCGAATGTCTGGATATTTTGCGGCTACCATTTCACGTTCGGCATCCGCGGAAATTTTCACTGACATCTCCATGTTCGACTGCCCGGAACAGAGCCAGACTTCACCGACCATGACATTCTTTAAAATAATTGTCTTGCCGGCAGCGATGGTCATCTCAAAGGGACCTCCTGCCTTCATGGAATCGAGCCGGATTTCCCAGCGACCATCCTGTCCGGCAATTGTAGTCTTGCGCTGCGTTCCGAACGTTACAGTTACGGCTTGGCCGGGCGCAGCCCATCCCCAGACCGGCACGGCCTGCTGTTGTTGCAAAACCATGTTGTTGCCGAACAGTGACGGCAGTTTGAGCGGTATTGGAGCATCCTCGCCTCGGAGGCAGACAGGAAGCGCCAGCATAAATATTCCGGCCGCGATCATGAAAACCATTTTCGAGCCATCTTTCAGCCATGTAAATAACCCTTTCTTTTTCATGTTGCCGGAAGAGTCTCCTGTAAGACCAGTTTCCTGGATGGATATCCGGGATTTCGTCAACCTTGCACAAGTGGTTTCCATGATCTTTCCTTTTTATTTTATCGGTTCGGCTGCGGCTTTCACTGATATTACGGCATCGTCGACAAAGATCGACTGCCCCGGTTTTGCGGCGAGAATCCGGATACCGATGGCCATCCTTTTTGCATCGGCCGCCGGTTTGATGATACCAGTGATCTGTTTCCATTCCGCTCCGACTGTTTCTTCAGTACGATTCGTGTAGGCAACCTTCATACCGCTTTTATTTCCTTCGTCAGTGTTCCATGTAAAAACTTCTACACAGAACTTTTCGATGTCGCCTTTGACCCAAAAAGAATATGTGTATTCGGTGTTGGGAGCAACCTTGATTGCAAATTTGCCGCCGGCGTTTCCAGCTTTGCCGAGCAGGATACGCTCGAATAGCCACGCTTGATTCATTTTCAAAGGATCAACCAGCGTCAGAAAGCAGCTGAATTTTCCAGAGTGAAATTCTTTGTCTGACGATCCCCATTTCATCTTGGTGTCCGCCGAAGCAAATAATCCCCAGCCCTCCGGAACGGTGTCGCTTAAATCAAGTTTGTCATTGTTCAGGAAGTAATTCAAGCTGAAATCTGTTACCGCCTGGGATGCGGGAATCTGCGTTTCCGCTCCCGGATTGTCAAGGAGGTTAACCGCTTCTCCGGCAGAAAGCCTATAGCATTGGAGGGAACAGAATAGTGACATCAGGAGCAGAATTCTCTTGACGACATTGGGTCCGTTTTTAAAACTGGAAAGTGATTTTCTCATGGTGTAAATCCCTTTTTTTAGAACTAATTTCAATCTCCAAACTGGTTTATCGAAAAACTCTTATATTGATGGATTCAGCCTCCTTTCATTTTTTCATAAAACATTATGAGTCCTGATAATAAAAACGTAATGTTTCGGAACGCAGGTTGAATTTGTCGTTAACATTTTTGTCCATCTTATCCGCAACGCATCACGGATGCACTGGAAGCAATGTGGTAAAATGCGGGAAAGATGTCAGTCAACAAAACAAAGCAAGGTATGAACAAACGTAGTCATGGCGTGCGACCCTCCAGATACTGCGCCCAAGCCGCCTGCTGCATCCGCACTGCCTCCTCCGGCTCGATGGAGATGCGTTTTCCGTAGACATAGTCAGCTGGAATCTGCGCAAAATCGTGAACCAGCCCCACGGAACTCTTGCCGGTAATGACTGAGTAAAGCAGACAGGCATATAGATAAGTACCCTTGCCGCCGGGGTGGATATTGTCCGGAGCATACAGATCGAGAAGCTGTGTTTCCGATGGCTTCGGTCCCAGATAGCGTATCCAGACATGTCCGGCTGGCGCGACGAGAATACCGGACTTCTTCCCAAATTCCAGCTGCATGTCGTTCGCTTTGCGGACGGCAGCGGGATAAACGGCTAACCGCGCGGATGGCACAAATAAGATCGTCTTTGCTCCCACTTTTTTGATTGCTTCGTCATACAGCGGAACATAGGTTTCAATTTCCGGCAGGGCGACATCGGTACGTGCCTGGATGACAACATAATCCCAGCGGCCTTCCGCGATCCTTCCGCGGGCAGTTTTCGGGCCATCTCCCGCTTCCCAATGGTTTTTCAATCCCCACCCTCCTTGGAGTATGTATCCTATCTTGATCCGCGGGCAGTCGGCAGGTGCCGACTGGGACATGAACCTTACCATCCAAGGCAATTGACATTCCTCCATATGGCTGTTGCCGATAAATAAGACCCTCAGTGTCTGCGCGGCCTTGTCCGGCGCGCGGGGGTCTCTTCGTTTATCTTTTGCGTCTTTTCCCAAGGTTTCTGCAAATTCGCGGGTTGCCGGCGTGTTGAGACCGACCACGGCATCGTCAACATAAATTGTCTGCCCCGCTTTGGCCTTGAGGACACCGATGGCAACAGCCATCGTCTTGGCATCTTTTCCCGGTCTGAAGATGCCGGAAATCTGTTTCCAGTCCGCACCGACCGTCTCGTTCATGTGGGAAGTCGGACATGCCCTCAGTGTCTTTCCATCGTCGGTGATCCATGTGAAGATTTCCACACTGATTGATTCAACGTCTCCTTTCATCCAGAAAGAATAGAAATATTCCTTTCCCGATTCGACCTTCATTGCCTGTTCACCGGTTTGACCGCTCGATTTTCCGAGAATGATGCGCACCCTCAACCTGTCGGTGTCTTTCTCTTTCAGCCGATCCAGCACCTTCAGAAAACAACTTTTCTCGCCAGAATGCGCCTCCTTGTCCGTTGTTCCCCAACTGATCTTGGAATAACCACAGCCGCACACGCCCCATCCTTCCGGAACTGTATCGGCTAGCTCCACAAAATCATTGGTCAACATATACCATAAGTTGAACGGCGTCTGGGCAGCCGCGAGTGACTTTTCCGCCCCCGGGTTTTCAAGGAGGTTGACAGATTCTTCGGCGGAAAGCCGATAACATGGCAGGAAACAAGATAGAGAAAATGCTCCTGAAAGCAGAATCCCCCTAACAACATTCGAGATGTTTTTCAAACTGAAATGCACTTTTCTCATGACAGGCCTCTTATTCATTCAAAAATCCTGTTTCTTTCACTAAAAATCTCTTTTATCGCCCCTTCAGCCTTTTGCTTTTTCATGAAAGCATTTTTAATTCAACATTTCAAATTGCTTCAGACCATTTCAGTCCTTCGGCCGGTAGGGCACGGCATCCTCCTTGAACGGGTTACTGCGAAGAGCCTTAATCTGTTCGTCGGAAAGATTGATATAATCAAATACCACAATACCATAATCGGGGTATTTTTTAAGAGAATAATCGATAAGGCGAGCAAATTGTTCGGCATTCCGGGGGAAGGATTTTTTCCCCTCAGAATCATAGTTTCCGAGAATGAGGACACAATGCGCTGGATCGCTGATTGAGTTCGCCGCCGCTTCGAATTTCTGAAAATCCGGACGCCACCCGTAGTCCATGCAAAAAACAAAATCAATCCATTTGTTTTCCAGCCAGATCCACTCGTTGCGCCCTTCTTCCTGCAGTTTCGGTTTCGGGAGAGGATGGCCGCAGACAGTGATGACGAGGTTCGGCTTGATTGCCCTTACTCCTTGGCTGACACGCTTTACCACGTCGGAAACGGCTTCCTCCTGCCACTTCAGAAGTCTCGCTTCGATTTCCGGAGACATGGGGCCTTTCAGTTCGTCAATGTCCGCATTGTATTTTTTCCGATATAAATCACGGGCGATTTTCGAGAATGAAACGCCTCCTATTGCGCGTACATAGTCCAGGTTGAGACCATCAATGTCATAGTCGGTGGCAAAGGCGACGATTTCCTTCACAATAAAGTCCCTGAATACGGGATCCTGCAGGTCGTAAGGCGTAAGGTAGCCGCCTTCTGACGGCAGGCCGTCCCGGGAGAATTCGGGATGCGGATCAGGACTCCCCCCACGATATGCGACACAGAACTGGCCGTACACCTGGATTCCTTTTGCATGCGCCTTCCTGATTGTTTCCGCAGTCGGGTCTGCCGTCCCTTTGAAATAACGCGCGAATCTCGGTTCGACCGCCGTCGTTTTTGACCGGTAGATCGCGCCGCGCCCATGCCATGCGGTAAGTATATATACATTGAAGCCAGCCTTCTTGATCCTGTCCAAAACAGCATCGGCTCCCTGAGTGAGAGACTTTGAGCCCATATCAAAGATGACACGGTTTTCGAGCAGTCTCCCCTCCGCGTCACGTTTATTGGTGCGCTTCAGGTTCTTGTCTGCTTCCGGGGGCTGAAACAGAGGAAGATTTCCGTAACTGTCTATTTTTGTTTGACTTACATACACACCTGTGACAATGGAAAGGCTCGGTTTGCTTTTCACCCCTTCTTTAGGAAAGACATTTATCCGAATTGTATCCACTTTATTGAGCAACGCCGGCTTGCAGGGCCCCGACTCGCCCGCCATGCGGTAGTCCTCAATCTGGAATACGATGGAATTCATTCCTTCCGTCAGAGCGTCATAATATTTGCTCAGGAACCACTTGCCGTTGCTTTTCAGGTAGAAACAAAAGAACTTCACAGAATCCAAATTCGAAAATCGTACTTTCATAGCGATCGAGGCGGTCTGCGAAAGATCAGCGGGCGTTGTCAGTTTTGCATCCCAGATGCAGCGTGGATATTTGGGATCGGCAAGGGAGAAGTCGCATTTGAACTCGTATCCCTTGCCTATCTCATTGTCAATGAAACGGGGAGGCGCGAAACCGTATGTTTCCGAAGTCCACTTTGTGCCGGAGGATTCGAAAACTCCTTCTATGCTTCCTGCCCGAAGAGTGGTCGCCAGCATGAACATTGCGGCAAACACCGGGAAGATTATGAAATACCTGTAGAATACGGATGTGCGTCTTTTCATTGTGAATTTCCTCTCTTACTCAAATTCCACTATTTTTTCCAATACCGTGGCATGGCACTTAAAAGTTTACTTTCCGAGATTTTCCCCTTTTTTTCTCCCTTGGATTTTTAACTGAATAATCTTGAATAACCACCTTTACTTCTTGGCTGGCCCAGTATTTGAGCGGTAATACCATTCGATGTCTCCATTCTTCCCGGCCATGAGGGTTGCCCAATTATTCCGCTGTGCGTGCATATCAGCAAAAACGGCGCAAATGCTATTCCTATGCCGGCGTCCGACGGGAGGGTTTACTGTGGTTTTGTAAAGAGGCGAATATACTCTCAACAGATTATAGGCATTCCCGCTGGTGATGGTGCCATTGATCCAGTCGCAGGTGTCGGCTACACAGATAGTTTCTGATAGCCCACGAACAGTCGTAAGTTTTTTTCTAGTACTATTTTGATATCCCATATAGGTGCCACTCACACCGTTCCAGCCCAATCCTCCCCAGTTGTTTTCATAAAACGCAATTGTTTTGCATTCCGGAAGCAGTTGCCATGTGGGACAACGGTATACGCCGCGTCCGAGCCGCACATCAGATACACTTTTAATCTTCGGGTTAGTATAAGGCGCGATCTGAAATTTCCACCAGATATCGGTGTATTGTTCATTCTGTACGGGGAACCAGCCACCGTAATCATTAGTATAGCACATGATTCCCATCCCTATCTGTTTGTGATTGCTGAGACAGAGAGACTCTCTGGCTTTCTCTCTCGCATTATTAAGCGCCGGGAACAGCATTGCCGCCAGGATTGCGATGATCGCAACCACAATAAGAAGTTCAATAAGTGTAAAACGCGATATCCTCCCAAACAACATGTTTTTACCGGTTGTCATCGACATGTCATAACCCTCCTTTTTATATTCAAAATTTTTAAGCCAGAGAACAGTCATATTTTTCATACTTCACCTCTTTTTAGGTTTTGAAATGCTGGTGCCTTTCCTGTTGTACTCCGTATGACCAGTTCCAACGGTTTATATTGCTGCGCCAATGCCTCTTTCACCTGACTGATTTTTTTTCTGTTATCGATCAGGCTGATCAGCAAATCGGTCGCAATATAGCCATTTTCATACGTTTTATAACTAACGGCAGTTATGGGCAGGGAATTCCACTCGCATAAGATAGTATCGCATCCTGAGATAATACTTATTTCACTGGGACATTTTCGTGAGACACGGTTGATTTCCGCAAGGAAACCACAGCATGACTGGTCATTACCGCAAAATGCGGTAAAGCGTTCTTCGGCAGGCATCTTCAGCCATTCCACCGCAAGCTCTCTGCCATTTTCAAATTCATTATCTCCTCTCGCCACATGGCAATGCAGGGAGAAATCTTTTACCGTCAATGACGCATTGAATCTTGTTGAAGCTGCACAATAGATTTCCCGCGTAGCATCATAATAATAGCTGAAGCATACCCTGCGATGATTCAAACCATAAAGATATTTCATAATATTGACATAAGTCGTCACAATATCATGTCTGAAACATAAAGCATTGTCATCGTCAATCCACCCGAAAACTATATATGGAATATTTAACTTCTCAATCAGTTTTAATACTGCTTTGTCGACGGCTCCGGCAACTACCACCCCATCAACGCTGCGATTCCGCAGTTTTGATGGTATCACAAAGTCTTGGAGCGTTGAAAGGTCATAAGTGGACACCAGCATCTGATACCCATGCTCATTGCATGCCTTGCTGATACCGGCTTCTATGGTACTGTAATAGCTGTTGGATAATCCAAGCGTTATCTTGGAGGAAACCAGGAACCCGATTTGATAAGTGCGACTGGTGGAAAGCGCCTTAGCCGAACCTTGTGGTATGTAATTATACTTTTCAATAATCCGCTGTACTTTTTCAAATGTCTTTTGACTGACCCGGGCTTTCCTATTGTTATTGATGACTTCCGAAACAGTTGATTTCGCAACTTTGGACATGGCTGCGATATCTTTGATGGTTATTTTTTTCTCTTTTGCTTGCATTGTTTCATCCAACTTTATTTTTGTGAAAAATCGAACCGGTTCGAATTTCTTTTTACTATTATACATCGAACCGGTTCGATATGCAAGGCCCTTTTTAATTATTTAGCAAAAAAAAATAGTATCACGCTGGAACCACCAAGCGCAATTTATCGATAATAACCTTTTTTTAAAAATCAGTTTAACATGACTTGCATCAATCATCAACAGCTCAAACTCAGGATTGTCAATCAGTTGCTCCAGGTTCGGTTTATCGCATCCTCTCAAGTCCGATCTACGCCGGGTATGTCAGCCATTATGACGAGCACTATGAAGGGGAGCACAAGGCCATCATCGATCGTGAAGTCTGGAAAAACGTTCAGGAGATGATGCGCGGCAACAGGGGCAACACGAACGGCAAGAAACGCACGTCCCTCGGGAATCCGTTCTCCGGCCTCATTCAATGCGGATGCTGCGGAGCCGTCATGACCTCGACATACTCCTGCCGCCATGGGCGCAAATATTTCTATTATTTCTGCCAGAGGCGCAGCCGGAATCCGGAGCATGTCTGCGGAATGAAGCGGATTCCCGCCGGGGACATCGAACAGGCGGTCATGAAGCAGCTGGTGTCGCTCTTCCGGACGCCGTCGATTCTCCGGGCCACGCTGGGCGCCGTGCGGGAACGGGAGAATGACTTGCGCGAAAGCCTCGTCCGTGATCACGAAATCCTCGAGGCCAAGCTCGCCGAACTGAAGAAAGCCGCTTTAAATGGGGACGCCGACCTTGCCGCGCTCAAAGAGACGGGAAGCCGTCTTGCCGAGGTAAAACGCCAGCTGGATGTCCTTGCCCGCTCGGCCACGGAGGAGGAGATCATCGCTGCTCTGGGCGACGCCTCCGGTCTGTGGGAGTTCCTGATTCCCGCCGCGCGGTATGAACTCCTGCAGCTGGTCATCGGAAGCATCGTCGTGTTGCCGGACAAGATCAAGCTCATACTGCGTGTCGAAGGGCTGAAGCAGTTGGCGGATACTTCTCGGAAAGACACGAAAACATGGAGGAAGAGCTGCCGGAAATGGCGCAGCGGGTATTGGAGGATGGCGGGATCGAACTTACGATGCCGCTCAAGCTGAAAATCATCGGTGGACACCGCAACGTCATCGTCCCGGAGGGGAGCAGCATGACGCTCAAACAGGACGCCGTCATCCGCGCCATCCGCAACGCTCGGAAGTGGACGGAAATGCTGGTCACGGGTCAGGCGGCTAACCTGACCGACCTTGCGAAGAAGCCGGGGCTGGCTGCGCCCTATGTCACGCGCATCCTCGGACTGTCCAATCTCGCTCCGGACATCGTCGAAGCCGTCTGCAGCGGCTGCGAGCCGGAAGGCGTCTCCCTTGCGCGTCTCGTCAAGGGCTTCCCGGATGACTGGGTTGAGCAGAGAATGATGATGGGGTTCCAGAACAGATAGGAAATTTCAGAATTCGATCTCAAAAATTATTCGTCCACGGAAAAGAACTTCCTTCCTTACAAAAAAAATATGCCGGGAATTTCGTATTGGAAAAAGATGAAGGTGGACAGGTTTTCCGTTTCAAGGATATTATAGATTCGGCAATTAAATAACTTGCATTTATATTTTTCTGTGATATATTTACTGTTATGGAAACAACAGATGCCAGAAAATTAGTGAGTGCCGCCCTAGAAGAGCGGCGTAAGCTTGTCATCCGACTTTATCGGAG
>Ga0209373_10001042_pt1 | contig 36364 bp, 30 predicted proteins | sample Higcelweek5metaG_FD_187173 | JGI IMG/M metagenome (GOLD analysis project Ga0209373, IMG submission 187173) | Freshwater pond sediment microbial communities from the University of Edinburgh, under environmental carbon perturbations - High... | ecosystem: Environmental > Aquatic > Freshwater >... | reverse complement strand
CGGTAACGGTTTTGAATGGCGGCTGAGATCGCCACGGTACCGGGGCGTTTGCTGACCACCCGGGGTTCTAGCAATCCATCCGGACGCTGTTTGAAATCCACCTCCGGCTGATGGCAGGTGATATTTATATAAGGGGGGTTAAATTCCATCAGCGGATCCAACGCATCATAAATTTTCCGGATGCTTGAACCTTTTGTCGGCGGAAGGATCTCGAAAGAGAACCTTGGTCCTTTCAGGTTTGCTATGTGTTCTGTGACTTTCATCGATAATTCAAATGTGTTGCCAGTTGTTTTTCAGCATGTTGTACCGATATTCCGCGGCGCCGTGCGTAGTCCCTAACCTGGTCCTCACCCACTGCGCCCACCTGGAAGTACCGGGCATCCGGATGAGTAAAATAGAATCCGGCCACTGAGGCTCCCGGATGCATGGCCAGCGTTTCGGTAAGTTGGATTCCGGTCTGTTTTTCAGGATCCAGTATCCTGAACAGAGCCGGTTTATCCTCATGATCGGGGCACGACGGATAGCCAATGGCAGGGCGAATTCCCCGGTATATCTCTTTAAGCAATTCTGCTGTGCTCAGATTTTCATCCGGAGCATAGCCCCAGATTTCTTTACGAACCTGCAAATGCAGCCATTCGGCAAAAGCTTCAGCCAGCCGGTCTGCCAGCACCTTCAGCATCAGCGAGCTGTAATCATCTTTTTGTTCGGCAAATTGCCTGCTTTTCTCATCTGATCCGATTCCGGCAGTGGCTGCAAACATACCTATATAATCTCTGACCCCTTTTTCGAGGGGGAGAATGAAATCTGAGAGGCAAAGGTTCGGCACACCGGAATCCTTTTTCTCCTGATTGCGCAGAAAATAGAATCGTTCGATATCCTTTGACTGATCCTCCGGATCAAAAACAATAATGTCATCCCTATCGGAATTAGCGGGAAAAATACCTACTACTCCGTTAGCCGTCAACCACTTGCCCGCAACAATTTCACGAAGCATCTCTTCGGCATCGGCAATCAGCTTCCGGGCTTCGGTTCCCTTAACCGGATCCTCCAGTATGGCCGGGTAACGTCCGCGGATATCCCAGGTATAGAGGAAAAATGACCAATCGATATGAGGGATGAGCTTTTCCAATGGAAAGTCAAAAAACCTGCTGACTCCCGGATGTGCCGGCGTTAAAACAGAATATCCGTCATCAGGGTTCAATTTGTAAGAATTCTTTCGGGCCTGATCCAAAGAAATATTTCCGGTAACTTTTTCGCGGTTTGCATAATCGGACCTGATTTTTTCATGGTGCGATTTGATCTCAGGTATCCTTTCTTCGTAGTCTTTTCCGGGAAGTAAAGTATTGGCAACACCAACCACTCTTGATGCATCCCTGACATGGACCACAGGACCCGCATAACAGGGATCGATCCGGAGTGCGGTATGCAGTTCCGATGTAGTCGCCCCTCCGATGAGCAATGGTATTCTGAGTCCGGATTTCTGCATTTCCTCTGCCACCACCGACATTTCTTCCAGCGACGGGGTAATCAGTCCGCTTAGCCCGATCATCGCAGCATTCTCCTTGATAGCTGTTTCGATAATTTTTGCAGCAGGCGTCATAACGCCCAGGTCAATCACCTCATAATTATTGCATTGCAAGATAATACCCACAATATTTTTACCGATATCATGTACATCTCCTTTTACAGTAGCCAGCACGATCTTACCTGCAGCTCCGGAGCCGGTTCCAGCCCGTTTTTCTTCCTCGATGAACGGGGCCAGATAGGCCACTGCCTTCTTCATCACACGAGCGCTTTTGATGACCTGTGGAAGAAACATTTTACCGGAGCCAAAACGGTCGCCAACGATTCCCATACCCTCCATGAGCGGTTGCTCAATCACCTCAAGCGCGTATGGATACAGATGCCGTGCTTCTTCAACATCAGTTTCAATAAAATCAGAAATTCCGGCGACCATCGAATGGATCAAACGTTCCCTGACTTCGAGTGATCTCCAGTCATCAACCCGGCTTTCACTCTTCGTGCCCTGCTCATCGGTATTTTCCACAAATGCCAGTAACCGGTCGGTGGCATCCTTTCTTCGATTCAAAACCACATCCTCAGCCAGTTTCAGCAGAACAGGATCGATCTCATCATAGATCTGGAGCATCGAAGGATTTACGATACCCACATCCATACCCGCTCGAATGGCATGGTACAGAAACACCGCATGCAGAGCCTGACGTATATAATCACGTCCCCGAAAAGCAAATGAAAGATTACTCACCCCACCTGATACCCTGACTCCCGGGAGGTTCTGTTTGATCCAGCGGGTAGCTTCGATGTAGGCCACGCCATAGCGGTTGTGTTCTTCAATACCGGTAGCAATAGCCAGCACATTCGGATCTATGATGATGTCATTTGGCGGGAAATGTGCCTTGCTGACCAGAAGATCATACGAACGGCGGGCCACGGCAATTTTCCTTTCCAGCGTATCTGCCTGACCCTGTTCATCAAAAAGCATGACTACCACGGCTGCGCCAAAGCGACGGATATACCTGGCCTGTTCAATAAAAACCGCTTCTCCTGCTTTTAAACTGATCGAATTGACCACCGATTTGCCCTGGGTGTTTTTCAGTCCTTCTTCAATCGCAGAAAATCTCGATGAGTCAATCATCACCGGCACCCGGGCAATTTCGGGATCGGTGGCAACCATGCGCAGAAACCGGCCCATGGCCACGGGGGCATCCAGCAGCGGGTCGTCCATGCAAATATCGATCATCATTGCACCTCCGGTAATCTGTTCCCGGGCAACCTTCAGTGCCTCTTCAAATTTCTCCTCACGGATCAGCCGGGCAAACATCCTGGAGCCGGCAACATTTGTACGTTCACCAATGTTAATAAAACTCGTTTCAGGGGAAATAACCAGTGGTTCCAATCCGCAAAACACGGAATTCATTTGTACTGTATCGGTCTGATTTTCTGAAACATCAGCAATACAGGCTTTCTTCAAAGGATAATTTACGGCTACTTCTGATATCTGGCGGATATGCTCCGGGGTCGTACCACAGCAACCACCTACTAGGTTTACGAGACCTTCATCCAGATAGATCTTGATCCATCCGGCCATTTCTGCCGCAGATTGAGAGTATCCGCCAAGTTCATTGGGAAGCCCGGCGTTGGGATGTGCAGAGACAAATATTTTTTGCGAAGAGCCCAGCGACCTCCCATACGAATCTGCCAATCGGCGAAGGTCGCGCAGATAAGGCAAAAGCTCCCTGGCTCCCAAAGCACAATTGATTCCAACTAAAAGGGGGTTGGCATGAACAACCGAGTAAAAGAAAGCTTCCAGGGTTTGCCCCGACAAGGTTCGTCCGCTGGCATCCGTGATCGTGACAGAGATCATAACCGGCCACTCCTCTCCTCTTGCCAGGAATTCTTCCTGCAAAGCAAAGATGGCCGCTTTGGCATTCAGCGTATCGAAAATCGTTTCAATCAAAAATCCGTCGACGCCCCCATCCAGCAGTGCCGCAGCCTGTTGCCGGTAGGCTTCCGCCAACTGGTCAAATGTTATATTCCTGAAACCCGGATCATCGACATCGGGCGACATAGAGGCAGTTCGGTTTGTGGGCCCCAAAGAACCCAGCACGAACACATCGTCGCCTGCCGCTTTCCGGGCAATCCGGGCAGACTCCAAATTCATCCGGTAAACCAGATGACCGGTCTGGTAATCGGCCTGCGATATCGTATTGGAATTAAAGGTGTTTGTTTCGATTACCCGGGCACCGGCATCGATATATTCACGGTGGATGTCGAAAACAACATCCGGTCTGGATAAGCTTAACAGATCATGATTTCCCTTAAGCGGCAACGGATGACCGGCCAGTTCCTCGATGCGGTAATCTGATTCAGACAAACCAAGTCGCTGAACCATGGTACCCATCGCACCATCCAGAATCAGGATATCGGAACATAAGGCATCCGACAGACGCTTAAAAGAGAGGCTTTTAACCATTATTGATCGATTTTACCGGTCCAGGCTACAAAAACATTCAGCTTCCGGATCATGTTTTTCATTTTGTGCAGATTGTCGACCTTAATCTTGCCGATCACATAGTTGTATTCCGGTCCGGTATATTTCTCTGAAACAGATTCAAAGTCAAAATGGCTTAAATCAACCAGATCGTGGTACCTTACATAAACTTCTATTTCGACATCCCTGGTGTACAATGGAGATGCAAAAAAGTTCAGTTTTTTATACTCGTAACGGTAGTTGTGTTTTCGTGCCGTAATATCTGAAAGAACTGCTGAACCGGTCGGGAAAGCCCCGGCTCCCTTACCGAACATAAATTGTTTATCATAGAACTGACCTTCGATGATGACGCCGTTATACTCCTCTTCAACGGTGTAAATATACTCATCTGAGCTGACCAGTTTCGGCAGGACGAACATACTGAATTTTTTTCCGTTCACCTTACACACCTGAGCCACCAGCTTGATTTTCTTGCTCTTTTCACGGGCATATCGGATGTCATATTCCGAAACATTGCTGATTCCATAATGGAAAACCTCTTCGGGATCGACCAGCGTTCCGAAACCGTGGAGCGCCAGGATGATCAGTTTGAACATACTGTCGAAGCCGTCCACATCAAAGGAAGGGTTACTTTCGGCAAAACCAAGCTTCTGCGCGTGTTTCAGAGCTTCATCGTAGGTCCAGCCCTCCTGGAAAATCCGGGTCAGGATAAAATTCGATGATCCGTTCAGGATACCGGTGATTGATTGGAGCAGATCGTTATCGTAATATTCCTCCAGGTTGCGGATAACAGGAATACTGCCACAGGCCGAAGCATCGTAAAGCAATGCTTCTCCGGTTTCACGCTGGATATCGATGAGCTCCTGAAGGTGATGAGCGAGCATGTTTTTATTGCCTGAAACCACTGATTTTCCGTTCAGCAATGCGGTTTTCACAATCTGATAGGCAGCTTCGGCATCATCAATAAGTTCAACGATCAGATTGATTTCCGGATCATTCAGCAAATCGTCAGCATTCAAGGTGAAAATACTGCTATCGAGAGATCTCGGTTTTTCCTTCTGTTTGATACAGATCGATTTAATACTGGCATCGGCGGTTTGAACATCCTGCAAAACTTTATACAGTCCCTGCCCTACCGTTCCAAATCCAAATAACCCGATGACCAGTTTGTTTTTCTTGTCGGTTTCCATCTTATCAATCATTAATTATTGGTTTCAAAATTTTTGTGAGGGATTCCACTTCAATAAGGAATCCATCATGTCCGTAAAAGGAGTCAATCTCATAAAAAGTACCATCCTGAACCAGGTCGGCAATCAGCTTCTGTTCCTCAGGCGGGAAAAGCAGGTCGCTGGATATTCCCACCGCAATGGTTTTTGCCTTGATTTTGCCCAAGGCCTGCTCCAGACCTCCACGGTTTCTCCCTACATTATGGGAATCGAAAGTTTTCGACAGCGAGAAATAGGAAAAGGCATTAAAGCGCCGGTCCAGCTTCTGTCCCTGATATTGCTGATAAGAGGAAGCCTTGAAATCGTCCAGTTTTTCCTCATCGGTATCGGTCTGAGTCTTTTGATAGGTATTCCGGTTTCGATAGCTCAGCAATGCCATTGCACGGGCTGCGCGAATCCCTTTCGAACCCCCGTCGACCTGTCCGTCGGTGAATGTTTCATCCGACTGTAGTGCCATTCTCTGAGCCTCATTAAATGCAATACCCCAGGCCGAAGCCTTTGCATTGGTTGCCACCGGTGCAATGTACCGGAACAGATCCGGCTCCTGGATGGCCCACTCGAGAATTTGCTGTCCACCTAAAGATCCTCCGATTCCAAGATGTATCTTCTTGATACCGAGGAATTTTCGCAATTCCATCAAAACCTGAACGATATCCCTGACGGTAATCAACGGGAAATCATGAAGATAAGGTTTCCGGGTCTGGCTATCGATTGAAAGTGGTCCGGTGGTTCCGTAGCACGATCCGGGAATATTCGCGCAGATGATGAAATACTTGTCAGTATCCATCAGGCAACCGGGACCGACCATTCCCGGCCACCAGTCATAAACATCGGAATTGGCCGTCAGGGCATGGCATACCCAGATCACGTTATCGAGTGTGTCGTTGAGACTTCCGAAAGTATGGAAGGCCACCTGCCATTTGGGTAGCACAGCCCCGCCTTCGAGTTGAAGCGGTTTGGGAAACTCAAAAATATGCGGTTCGAGCTGAGTCATAACTTATTGATAGCTTGTTCAAAATCACCAATGATATCGTCGATATGCTCCAATCCTACAGAAACCCTGAACAGATTCGGGTGCACCCCGGCAGCGATCTGCTCGGCTTCGCTCATTTGCTGATGGGTGGTGGCAGATGGCTGAATGATTAAAGTTCGGGTATCTCCGACATTGGCCAGATGGCTGACTATGGAGAGTTTTTCAACCAGGTGCCGGTTAACCTGCTTATCTCCTTTAAGAATAAAGGAAAGAACACCGCCGAATCCGTTTTTCAGGTATTTCAAAGCCAGATGATGATTGGGATCGTTTGCCAGTCCGGGGTACCCTACTTTTTCGACTTTCGGATGTTTTTGAAGATATTCGGCCAGTACCAGTGTGTTTTGACACTGACGTTCCATCCGGATTGACAGGGTTTCCAGCCCCTGTAAGAGAAGAAAAGCATCGATCGCATTCATTGACGAACCGAAATCTCTCAAACCGATGGTCCTGGCACGTACAATAAAAGCCTGACTGCCAAATTGCTCAAACCATTTTATCCCATGATACTCCGGAGCCGGCTCTGTCAATTGCGGAAACAACCCGTTATCCCATGGGAAATTTCCTCCGTCGATAATGACTCCGGCCAATGTGGTACCATGTCCGCCGATCCATTTGGTAGCCGATTCCACAACGATGTTTGCGCCATAATCGATCGGACGGCAAAGGAATCCTCCTCCGGCGAAGGTATTATCAACAATGAGCGGAATACCGTGCTTTTCGCCCAATCGGGCAAAAGCCTCGAAATCAGGAATTGAAAAACCCGGATTGCTGATCGTTTCCACATAAATCCCTCTGGTTTTTGAATCGATGAGTTTTTCAAAATCGGCAGGACGGTCGGTTTCCGCAAATTTCACCTCAACACCCAGATTTTTAAAGGTGTGTTTAAACTGCGAAACAGTACCTCCATATAAAAAAGGCGATGACACCAGGTTATCGCCCAGCCGCAGGATATTGTTCAAAGCGATGAACTGTGCGGCATGACCGGATGATACAGCCAGTGCTCCCACTCCCCCTTCCAGGGCAGCCATTCTTTTTTCAAAAACATCCACAGTCGGATTTCCGAGCCTGGTATAAATATATCCGGATTCATTCAGCGCAAAAAGATTGGCAGCATGATCCGCGTCATGAAAAACATAAGAGGCTGTCTGATAGATCGGTACAGCGCGGCTCAGCGTATCGGAATCAGGCTGATGACCTGCGTGAACCTGCAGTGTTTCAAATTTATATGACATATTTTTTAGTATTTTCGTTAACAGATTGATTATTCAGAATTCCGAGGCATGGTTTAATACATGCAACAGGCAGATGAAAAAATTAAAGGGATGACCAATGACTCAGGTCCGGAGTTCAGGGGCAAGCTGGTTGGCTTACCCCACAAGCATTAACATATCCATCGTCCGGAGGGTGGAGGAATTCAGATATGTCAAAGCGTTTGTGTTCATTTAGCTTATTTCGGGGGGCAAAGGTAGAAACAGTTTTTATATTTGCAAGCAACTTACTGTTGATTTATCAAACAGAATTTGTTCCGGATCATTTTCTGACTAATAATATTGTTAGTTTCGCAAATCGTCAGAACAACTAGTTTTACCGACAAATTTCACTCATATGATTGCAGGGATTTTCAAAGAAAGAGCCGGCGAAAACCGGGTAATTATGTTACCCGAAACCGTAGCGGAACTGGTTAGAAAAAAAGTTGAGGTATGGGTTGAAGAGGGAGCCGGAAATGGCGTTTATACTAATGACGATCTGTACATTAGCGCAGGAGCCAAAATTAAGGGATCATCGGAAATATTGAAAGGAGCCGATGTATTGCTCCGGATATCTCCGCCTGAAAGTGGCTGGATCAATGAAATCCGTGAAAATCAAGTCTGGTTAGGGGTTCTCAATCCCCTGACTGACCCTGAACTGGTTCAACAGTTCGTAGATAAAAAACTCACTTCCTTCAGTCTGGATATCATTCCGCGAACCAGCCGTGCCCAGGCGATGGACATACTCTCCTCGCAGGCTACTGCTGCGGGATATCGCGCCGTTCTCGATGCCGCCATGCATTTGCCCACTTTTTTCCCGATGTTCATGACAGCCGCCGGCACCATAACACCGGCCAAAGTGATGATCATCGGAGCCGGAGTTGCCGGTTTGCAGGCCATTGCCACCTCGAGAAAGCTGGGCGCCAGAGTCGAAGCTTTTGATGTCAGAACTGCCGTTAAGGAGGAAGTCGAAAGTCTGGGCGCCAAATTCATTGAGGTTGAAGGCGCCCTGGATGACCGGTCAGCCGGAGGATATGCCGTTGAGCAATCCGAAGATTATCAGGCAAAACAGAGGCAGGCGGTACATGAACATGCCATTAAGAGTGATGTGATCATCACCACCGCCCAGATCCCGGGAAAACCGGCGCCCAGGCTGCTGATGGAGAGTACCGTTGAACAGATGAAACCCGGATCAGTAATCGTGGATATTGCCGCTTCAACTGGCGGGAACTGTGAATTAACCGTGAATGGGGAAACCATTGAGCATCATGGGGTAAGAATCATCGGAAAATCCGATTACCCTTCAACAATAGCCAAGGACGCCAGTAAGATGCTGGGTAAGAACACCATCAATTTCATGAGCCTGATGATATCCGCTGAAGGCGGTCTGAATCTGGATTTTACCGACGATCTGGTAAAGGGGACCTGTGTCACCCATGGTGGAGAGATCATCAATGACCGGGTAAAAAGTTTGTTTTCCTAAATTCTTAACTTATGCAAGAAATACTCAGCTTTATCTATGTTCATAAGGAAGCAATTTTCATTATCGCGCTTTCCATACTTCTGGGGATCGAGGTAATATCGCATGTTCCGGCTATCCTTCACACCCCGCTGATGTCGGGTGCCAATGCCATCCACGGAGTAGTAATCATTGGCGCTATCATCGTGATGGGCCATGCCGATACCACCACTTCGCTTATTCTGGGATTTCTGGCTGTCGTTCTGGGAACGTTGAACGTGGTCGGCGGATTTGTGGTCACCGACCGGATGCTCGAAATGTTTAAAAAGAAGAAATAGCCATGCTGCAAAATATACCCATTGGATTATCGGTACTGGAATTGATCTACCTGATTGCATCGGTACTTTTCATACTCGGATTAAAGAAGCTCAGCCATCCCGAAACCGCCCGGCGCGGCAACATTCTGTCAGCAGCCGGCATGGTTCTGGCTATTATATGCACCATTCTGTTTCATAAAAAGGATGGTCAGCCTATCGGCCATATCGGACTGATTCTCCTGGCAATAGGTATCGGCACTTTCATTGGCTGGACGATTGCCGTGAAAGTAAAAATGACCGCCATGCCTCAACTGGTATCGTTTTTTAACGGAATGGGCGGAGCCGCTGCGGCATTGATCTCCCTGATGGAGTTTCCCCGGATGAATCCCGAACTGATCGCCAGAACCGGCATGATGAACGGACATGCCATTGCCATTCTGATTGGATTGATCATCGGAAGCGTATCGTTTGCCGGCAGTATGATCGCCTTCGGGAAGCTGGCGGAAAAGATCGGCGATCCGAAACTGAAATTCATGCGCGTTGTCAATCTTGCTTTTATGGCAGGCATCTTAGCATTCACCGTTTTCATCCTGACCCAGAAAAACATCAATCTGGAAAATATCACCTGGATGGCTTATGTACTACTGGGTTTGTCATTGATCTACGGTGTTACTTTCGTCATTCCGATCGGCGGCGCCGATATGCCGGTAGTGATATCCCTGCTTAACTCTTTCACCGGAGTTGCAGCGGCCATGGGTGGTTTCCTCTATGATAACCAGGTGATGCTTACCGGAGGAATCCTGGTTGGATCGGCCGGTACCATCCTGACTATCCTGATGTGCAAGGCCATGAACCGTTCGCTCCTGAATGTGCTGATCGGAGCTTTTGGTGGCGGAGGCGCAGGATTGGATAAGGTAGCCGGAAATATTAAGGAGATCAGCGTCAGCGATACAGCCGTATTATTGAGCTACAGCCAGAAAGTAGTCATCGTACCGGGTTACGGACTTGCCGTTGCTCAGGCTCAGCACCTTTGTCACGAGATGGAAAAAATGCTCGACGAAAAAGGAGTTAATGTCAGATATGCCATTCATCCGGTTGCCGGACGCATGCCGGGACACATGAATGTCCTCTTGGCTGAGGCAGATGTGTCTTACGACAAGCTGAGCGAAAGTGATGAAATCAATGAAGATATGCCGAATGTGGATGTAGTGGTCGTTATCGGTGCCAACGATGTGGTTAACCCGGCCGCCGTCGATGATCCTTCGAGTCCGATATACGGGATGCCGGTTGTCAGGGTTTGGGAAGCCAAAAATGTGATCGTGATGAAACGCGGAATGGGCAAGGGTTATGCAGCCATCGAAAATTTCCTGTTTTATAACGATAATACCAGAATGCTTTTCGGAAACGCAAAAGACAGCATACAAAAACTCATCTCTGAAATTAAAAGCCTGTAGCCGCCCGCAAGCGCTATTTTTTACCAAAAGCTCTTCGATAGGTCTCCCAATGTGCCTGATACCATTTCAGGTCACTTAATCGGGTCAGAAGGGAGTTTCTGACTCCCTTACTAAAAATGGAAAGCCATACTTGCTTCGGATAGTGAAAGATTTTCTCTGAGAGAAACAGACTGGTGAAGGATAACCGGGACCACCACAAACTCTTCAGTTTCAGTTTCATCCGGATTAAGTAAAACTTTGTTTTGGAGGTTTGCTGATACGGGATACACTCCGGATTGCCAAGAGCAGCGTTAACTGCGGCGAGATTTGTGTTCATCCGCCCAAAGAAATTACCGAATTTCAGAATTATGGCAAGTGGATTTTCTCTCTGAGCTAACAGGAACAGGTCGTAACATTGCCTGAGTGACAGGTTCGCATAATAATAGCCTCCATGTTCCATCTGGTAATGGAAAATATTATGAATAATCTGATGCCCGTTGCTGAGGACATAAGATGAACCGGGCACATTAATCCGGGTAATCTCCTTCATAATCATTGCATTATCCAGCATTTCGTAATCAGGAAACCGAAGTATCTGACGATGGACCTCAACGCCAGCCAGGCAACCCTCCTTAAACAATCGCGGAAAATGTTTAGTTCTGGCAAGATAGTAAGGATCCATTTTTGTCCTTGACTGATAGCCAGTCTGCGTCAGGATTGCAACCGCCCTGACCATATCCTCATCCTTTACCAGGATATCGATATCTCCCATCATCCTTTCGGCGATATCCCGGTACAATCCATCGAGCATGTGCCCGCAACCTTTCAAAAATACCGGGCTGATATTATGTGCGTTGAGCAATCCGGAAATCTCATGAGCCTGCTCAATCATTTGCAGATTGCGTTCGCGATTATTTGAGGTCAACTCCTCCATATATTCAACCAGCTCAAGAGGGAGAAGCGGTAAAAGTCCGGCCCTTTTCAGGTTAAGGTACAATGCAGGAAACACCTGATGGCTCGTACTAACCCAAACGATTTGATTCCAATCGGTATAACCCGATTCAATCTGCGCTCTGATAGTTTCAACTCTATCCGGATAATAGTCAAGTGTGAGGCACTTACCGATAAAAAAAAGAGCTTCTGAATGTGTCATGCTAAAACGATCGTTTGCTAACAGGCACCATGCATTTGGCCTGGAAATAAAAATAGAAATTTACCGGATCCAAATGGCTTTTTCTTTGAGGACCGACTTTCCTGAACGCACCTGAAGCACCAATATTCCGCTGATATTTTCAGGCAACCGGATCTCATTATCCATCCCGTCAATCAGGGAGGTTGAAAACAATACCCTCCCATTCATATCAAAAACGGTCAACTCTGCAGGATGTACAACCGAACCCAGAATCCGGATTCTGTTTTGCAAAGGCAGTGAAATCAACTTGATCGCACCGGATGGTTCATTGTCAATTCCCAGGGAGCGTTGCGTGGTGTATATAAAAAAACGCCCGGTACCACGACTGTTTTCATTAAGCGTTACTGAATAAGAACTTCCGGGTTCATCCAGCCTGATATAGCTATTGGTTAATCTATCCTCAAGAAACACTTTTATGCCAGTCGGCAAATTCGTGACTTTCGCAGAAAAAATCATAGCAGAGGCCTGTGTGGCATTCAACCCAACAGGAACAACAAGATTCTCATAATCATCACTTTGCAGACATTGGATGGTAAAATTAACCCCGTTGTCTTCAATCAGCCGGGTATAAACCCCAAATGCAGGATCTTTAAAAAAAGTACCGCAATCATATCCGGTATCCAGTCCTTTGGTCATACCGGGAATATAACGGATCCGGGTTTTACTTACCTGCAGGTAATTGGTGGCAACCAGTTCAATCTCCGGCCAAACGATAGAATTACTGTTCAGGGATTCACCTGGGTGCGCTCGCAGTGCAGGAGTAAAACTGATCGTTGAGTTGCCCGCAGCATGGATAAAAAAGCCCTGACCAGGCGCTAAATAACCGGCCGGCGAGGAATGATTAACCGGTTCGTAATCTGCCATCAGATGGTTCCAGTAATAAACCCCGACATGAGAAGGTTCAAGTGCTGAACTATTCAAACTGATAAAGTTATTTGCACTATTTGCCCCCCCATTAATATTTATAAATGACGGGAATGGGTTCCCGACCAGGTTCCAGCCGGAATTTTCTGTCTGGCTGCGTATCACTGCTACTGACACCGAAGCCTGCACTGATCCTGTGAAAGAGACAGTTCCGTCGCTTGTTCGGTTGGTCCTGTAACCCTGACCTGAAATAAAAGCGCCGGCTGATCCAATATTTTCGGTGGTGTACAACGACCAATTGTACTGGTTTTCAATAAACTGCCCCAGGTTAAAAACAGTTCCTTCCATCCCGATTTTATTTCCGCTGGAAAGTGCAAATATTTGAATCGACTGCTCTTTAACCGGAGAAGAAATCAGGTGCCAGTTACTGCCTCCGGTAAGGAACCTGTTATAGGTTAAATTACCGGTAGTAACTCCATTAATCAGGATAGATCCGCTGCTACCGGCATCTGAGTTAACCTCGATTTTACCGTTAATAACCAGGTCTCCGCCGATAGTAACTGATTTTCCGGGGTCAACGATTATGGCACCGTCTGATTCAATCAAAATGTTTTTACAGATGGCATCTTCCTTGTCGATACTCATTGTATGCCCGCCAATAATCCTCACCGGTGAATCGGCAGTTGGAATTCCCGAAGGGGTCCATGCCCCCGGGGTAAACCAGGAACCCGAACCCGTGCTGACTTTTGTCGCGATCGAAAAGGTTATCACAGATTCAGTTTGGATGTTGGTTCCACTCTTCACAGCTGAGCCATTCAGCGTGGCAACAAATATCCCCTGCCCGGTTTCTGTTGTTGAAGTTACTGTTGCCGTATAGGTACCATTGCGGTGATCTGACACGGCGCTCACGGTACCGATGCCCGACAATTTTGTGATCAAAACGGTTGCACCTCCCCGAAGCAGGCTGTTTCCATTAATATCTTTAGCCTGAACGGTCAACAACTGGGTACTTGAACCATCGGCAATCAAACCTGAGCTTACCGGAGTCAGCGTTGATCTTGATGCATCAGCCGGCCCAATGGTATAGGTGATGGTAGCTGTTGCCTGGTTATCGGTTCCGTTTTTTACAGGCAAATCATCCAGTGTAGCCACAAAGACACCTTGACCGAACTCCACCGGTGAGGTCACTGTTGCCGTATAGGTCCCGTTATTATGGTCGCTTACCGTACTGATATTTCCGGTTCCGGATAATCGGGTGATTCTGACATTTGAGCCCCCTCTGGCCAGATTATTATTGTTAGCATCTTTAGCCTGAACAGTCAGCAGCTGAGTGCTTGTTCCATCAGCAATGAGACTGGTATTGACAGGCGTCAGCATTGAATTTGCAGCATTTGCCAGCCCGGCAGATTTTGTATGGATATAAAATCGTCCGATGCCATGACTGGCAGTACTCAGCACCAGGCTGTATATACTTCCGGTTTCATCGAGCCTGTTGAACTGTCCGGTCAGTTTATCTTCAAGGAACACTTTGATTCCGGATGGAAGACTATTAACCGTTGCACTGAAGTTTACCGCAGATCCCTGAGTGGCATTGAGGCCAACCGGTATGACCAAATTTTCGTAATCATTATCAGGCAGGCTCTGGATAGCAAAATTGATCTCATTGTCCACCAGCAGACGGGTATAAATTCCAAAAACCGGATTCTGTTCAAACAAACCGGCGTCATAGCCAGGATCAAGGCCCCGGGTAGTGCCCGGAATATAATATATGGCAGTGGTACTTGTTTTACTCCCCGAGGCAGCCCTCAACACAATTCCGGGCCAGGGCGACGGGGTACTGTTCATCGACACTGCCGGTTGAATAGCCAAAGGTAATAACCAGGCCACTGCGATTATCAGTAACCGGAAATATGATGGTATCTCTCTCATTCTAAAAGCACAATCTGCCTTATGCCTTAACTGTTGTTGAGGCCTTAACTGATCAGTATTTGGAGTTCCCGCTCTTCCTTCCAGCGTCCGCGGGTAAAATCCGGGAATTTAACCGGTACCGAGCCCAGTTCGACCGATATTTCCGAAATCGGAGTAACCACACTCCATGATGCTGCATCATATACATCCATATCCAGTTGAACTCCCCGGTTCAGGTTGTCGATCAGTCGATAGATCTCAACAAAATCCATCCCGCCATGCCCCCCGTATTTAGTGATCTCGGGTTTGAGTTTGGTCCAGATCGGATGATTGTATTTGTCTTTATACTGCTTGTATTCCTGATCGTTCAGCCAATCATGCCCTTTATCCCCAATGCAAAGCCGGCTGGGATATCCTTCATGATAGGCTTTTGTTCCTGCCAGGGAATTCTTGCGTGAGTAAGGCCTTGGAGTAACAATATCATGATACAGCTGAATCATTCTCCCCTTATTGGTCTTGATCAGGCAGGTATTCATATCTCCGTGCTTGAAATCGTTACGGTTATAGAATTCATTGTCCGGGCTCACGGTTTTTGAATACTCTGTGTATGATGCCTGAAGTGAGCTCTGCGAAACCAGATATTCCATACGATCACCGCGGTCGATATTCATATATTGGGTTACAGGGCCCAACCCGTGAGTCGGATAGATATTGGCGTCGTGAACCAGGTTATGCCTGATTCTCCATTTCTGATAATAAGAATCATCGAAAAGCATCGACCTCAGATTGTGGATATAGGCAGCTTCTCCATAGGTGAGAGTCCCGAATACACCTTGCCTCGACATATTGAGTACCCAGAGTTCTTCTTCGCCGTAGCAGCAGTTTTCGAGCATCATGCAATTCCGTTGTGTCTCTTCTGCCGTATTTACCATCTGCCAGCATTCATCGAGGGTCATTGCTGCAGGAACCTCAATGGCTACATGTTTTCCCTTGCGCATGGCCTCTACAGCCATCGGAACATGCACATCCCAATGGGTAAATATGATTACCAGGTCGATATCATCTCTGGCAACTAACTCTTTCCAGGCATCAGGATTTCCTTTATATACAGCCGGATTCTGCCCCCTTTTTTTCAGGGCTTCGAATGTTCGGTCGGCATATCTTTCCTGTACATCACAAATCGCAACGATTTTAGCTTTATCAGGACAGACTGCGTCAACGAGTGTTGTCATTCCTGATCCGCGATTACCCAATCCGATGATACCAACACGAACCTGCTTGATCGGTGGAACGGTTAATCCGATTACCGATTTACCTGAAGCAACAGGTGTTTGGGATATACGGTCAATAAGCTCTTCGACATCCGGAGTTCCTTTTGCACTAATCAGTTGCGGAATACCCATGAAGGCACCGGTCAACGCTGAAATTCGCAGGAACGACCTGCGATCGACATGTCCTTTCATCTGCTTTCTTTTTAATTATTGGTCTAAAAATACGGTCTTCCTGCGGATTCTGCAACCGGATAGATTCAATAAAACCTTTTGGCTGTAATTATTTTAAAGTGTAGTTTTAACAATTACAAAAACTAAGACATGGAAAAATTTGTGATTGGTTTAGACTTCGGAACGGACTCCGTAAGAGCGGTGATCATCAATACTGAAAACGGCAAAGAATTATCCAGTGCCGTATCCCGATATCCCAGATGGAACCAGGGATTATATTGTAATCCGGTAAAGAACCAGTACCGGCAACATCCCCAGGATTATCTCGATTCGATGATTCAGGTGGTCAAGTCGGCGCTGGAGTCAACCCCTGAGGGTACTGCCGGGAAGATTGCCGGGATATCGTTCGATACAACCGGATCGACTCCGGTGTTTGTTGACCGGGATGGCACTCCCCTCGCCCTGTTGCCTGAATTCAGTGACAATCCCAATGCGATGTTCATTCTCTGGAAAGATCACACCGCAATCGTTGAAGCCTCTGAAATCAATAATCTGTGTGCAAAATGGCCGATCAATTACGCACAATATGTAGGCGGCATCTATTCCTCAGAATGGGTATGGGCAAAAACGCTTCATGTGCTCAGGGAAGATCTTTCAGTCAGAAAGGCAGCCTATTCATGGGTAGAGCACTGCGACTGGATGCCTGCGATTCTGACCGGCAAAACCGTTCCTGAAGAGATGATCCGGAGCCGATGTGCTGCAGGTCACAAAGCCATGTGGCATGAAGATTATGACGGATTGCCGTCAGAAGAGTTTCTTACTGCTCTGGATCCGCTGTTGAGTGGCTTCAGAAATAGGCTTTTCACAAAAACCTATCCGGCAAACCACAAGGTCGGGTATCTTACCCGTGAGTGGTCTGAGAAGCTCGGACTGACAGGCCAGGTAGCTGTCGGGGCCGGAGCATTCGATGCCCACATGGGAGCTGTCGGAGGCGGAATCAGGGCCTATTCGTTGCTAAGGGTTATGGGAACCTCAACCTGTGACATCCTCGTGGCTCCGTCTGATGAAGTCAAAGGCAAGCTGGTACGAGGTATTTGCGGGCAGGTTGACGGTTCTGTGGTACCCGGGATGATGGGTCTGGAGGCGGGTCAGTCGGCCTTCGGTGATGTGTATGCCTGGTTTAAGCGGATTGTCAGTTGGCCGCTGAAATTCATTTCAGATCCGGCAGAACGCGAGAGATTGGAAGCAATCATTTTGATGAAGCTTACTGAGGAGGCCGCAAAGCTTCCCGATGACGATACGATCCCGGTAGCCAACGATTGGTTCAACGGAAGGCGAACCCCGGATGCTGATCAAACGGTAACCGCGACCATTTCGAACCTCACCCTAGGAACCGATGCCCCGATGATGTTCAAAGCCCTGGTTGAAGCCACTGCATTTGGAAGCCGCGCAATCGCCGAGCGGTTCACCGGTGAAGGTGTTCCGATTCATGAAGTCATTGCCATCGGGGGTGTGGCAAAAAAATCGCCCTTTGTTATGCAAACGCTGGCCGATGTGATGAATACGGAAATCAAGGTTGCAACGGCTGAACAGGCCTGCGCACTGGGGGCTGCAATGTTTGCGGCTGTGGTTGCGGGTATCTATCCGACGGTTGAAGTAGCCATGGAATCTATGGGACAAGGATATGATGCCACCTATCACCCCAATCCATCCAAGGTGGCCTTATACGATGCAAAGTTCAGGAAGTACAAGGAATTAGCTGATTGATCCTATAAAAAAAGCCAGTTGCACACATCGCGCAACTGGCTTTTTCAGCGGAGAAAGAGGGATTCGAACCCCCGGTGCCCTCGCAGGCACAACGGTTTTCAAGACCGCCGCGATCGACCGCTCTGCCATTTCTCCGGTGACAAAATTAGAAATCTTTCTTGAATTCCAACATACCAGCATGCAAAACCTTCGGAAAGCCTTGTATTCATTAATAAACAGTCCACAAAATGGAAAATCCCAGGGCTATCGCCGGTAATCTTCTGCAATTCGCTATTTTTTTTCAGAAATACCAAAAAAAAGCCCCCCGAAATTTGCTAAAGATCAATAATGGCCTAAATTTGTACAGCATTGCAACTATTCACTAACCCATAAAAACTATTTTTATGAACAAAGCACAATTGATCGACGCTATCGCAAAAGATGCCAATCTTACTAAAGCAGATGCCAAAAGGGCATTGGATGCATTTGTAAAAACTACTGCCACAACTCTGAAAAGTGGTGGACGTGTTGCATTGGTCGGATTTGGATCATTTTCAGTTTCAGCCAGAAATGCCCGTACCGGTCGTAATCCACAGACTGGCGCACCTATTAAAATCGCTGCCAAAAAAGTTGTAAAATTCAAAGCTGGCACCGAACTTACCGGAAAAGTAAAATAACCGGAATACCTTATTTACAGGGAGTGCTTGCACTCCCTTTTTTTTTATGGATACACTGATCAACTTCCTGTCGCAATTCACTACGCCACACCGGTTTGAGCTTTACAAAAAGGTTGCGGCGAACCGGACAAAATATATCACACCGGTTCTGGAAGATATCTATCAGCCGCAAAATGCCAGTGCCGTACTTCGAACCTGTGATTGTCTGGGAATTCAGGATGTTCATATCATCGAACAAAGAAACCGCTACAAACTAAACCCGGATGTCGAACTGGGATCTGCTCAATGGCTGCATCTTTTCCGGTATGATCAACCTGAAGGAAACACCTCCGCCGCCATACAAAGCCTCAAAAGTAAAGGATATCGTATTGTCGCCACTACCCCTCATACAAACGACGTTACGCTCGATGAGCTGGACCTATCTAAAGGGAAGATAGCCCTGCTTTTTGGTACTGAACTGAAAGGCCTGACACAGGAGGCGCTGGACCTCTCTGATGAATTTGTCAGAATTCCGATGACCGGTTTTACTGAAAGTTTCAATATCTCCGTATCAGCAGCCATTATTCTCTATACCCTGATGAAAGAACTCAGAAGCTCATCCATACCCTGGAGCCTCTCTGAAGACGAGCAGAACGATTTGATTTTGGAATGGTTACGAAAAAGCATTAAACTATCTGATCAACTCGAAAAAAGATTTATATTTGATAATCAAAACCAAGAACCATGGCGATCAAACCAATGAATTGCATCATCATCGAAGATTACGAAGAATCTCGTAAGTTGGTGGAAATCTTTGTGCAGAAAACCCGGATGCTTAACCTGGTAGGGTCCTACGCCAGCGCCATCGAAGCCATTAATGATCTGGGCGAAAGCACTAAAGCCGACCTGGTACTTCTTGATATTGAGCTTCCGGAAATGTCGGGTATGGAATATCTTAAAACTTTAGACGAAAAACCGGTTATTATCATTCTTTCAGCACAGGAAAAGTATGCACTCGAAGCATTTCAATACGATGTTACCGATTACATTTTAAAACCGATCACCTACGCACGGTTTTATAAAGCCGTATCCAAAGCCTATTCACACTGGCGCCGGCAAAATAATGTACAGAAAATCCAGAATGATATTTTTGTCAAAAAGGGCCATAGTCTGGTCAAACTAAGCTATGATGATATTATCTGGATCGAATCTTTGGAGAATTACGTTCTGGTTATCACCACCCATGAAAAACTGGCCGTGCATTTTACCCTGAAGGCAATTCTGATGAAACTACCTCCTGATCAATTCCTGCAGGTCCACCGTTCCTATATCGTTAACCTGAGCAAAATTGAGTCAATCAAAAGGAATAGCCTGGAAATCAAAGATAAAGGCATCGACCAGGAGATCCCTGTCGGCAAATCCTATCGCGATCAGTTACTGGCCAGCCTCAACCTGATGTCGCATTAGCCAATGGATAGTTCGAAGGAATTATTTCTGAAATATATTGGACAAACCTCCCCTTACCCGATTGGGCTCGAAGTATCAAGAGCCGAAGGGTGTTATCTCTATGACCCTTCCGGTAAAAAATACCTTGATCTGATCAGCGGATTCTCCGTCAGCAACCTTGGGCACTGCCATCCCATGATCACCCGAGCCATCTGCGATCAGGCCGGTTTATACCTGCACACGATGGTTTATGGAGAGGTCATCCAATCGCCACAGTTTATGTACGCCAAAGAGCTGGTAAACAGCCTTCCCGACAATCTGAATCAGGTTTTCTTTGTCAATTCCGGCTCTGAAGCCGTCGAAGGAGCCCTTAAACTGGCCAAAAGATATACCGGGAAACATGAGCTGGTATGCTTTAAGAACGCCTATCACGGGAGCTCCCACGGAGCCCTGAGCGTAATGGGAAATGAAAAATTCAAAACCGCTTTTCGCCCACTCCTTCCATCGGTACGAATTCTTGATTTCAACGACATGGATTCCCTGAATGCCATTTCAACAGCTACCGCAGCCGTTATTATTGAACCAATCCAGGCGGAAGCGGGAATCATCAACGGAAATCCGGAGTTCTTTAAGTCACTCTCAAATCGCTGCAGAGAGGTCGGGGCTCTGCTGCTGTTCGACGAAATCCAGACCGGTTTTGGCCGGACAGGATCGCTGTTTGCCTTCGAACAACTGGGTGTTGTACCGGATATACTCCTACTGGCAAAGGCACTCGGAGGGGGTATGCCACTGGGTGCTTTCATCGCTTCATCTGAAATCATGGGAACCCTGACGCATCACCCTGTATTGGGGCACATGACCACCTTCGGCGGACATCCGGTATGCTGTGCAGCCGGATTGGCGGCGTTAAAAATCATCAAGGAGCAGAAGCTGTATGCCAGAGCTGCGCAACTTGAAACACTGATCCGGAAAAAACTCCACCATCCGTCAATTCTGGAAATCAGAGGAAGAGGCCTGCTATTGGGTGCGAGACTGGATTCGCCGGAACGTGCAAACAGATTCTTTAAGCTCAGTCTTGAAAATGGACTTTTGTTCGATTGCTTCCTGTTTTGCGATGACTGTATCCGCGTAGCACCGCCACTGATCATGACTGATCGTGAAGCTGAGGAAATGTGTGAACGGATTATGGATGTTCTCGATCAGACCGGCAGACAGCCTATTTAACTCCGAAATCGAGCAGCACTTTTCCCTCGATATCCGCAACTAACCGGTCACCCGGTTTAACCGGTCCAACACCAGCAGGAGTTCCCGTGAAAATCAGATCACCCATCTGGAGCGTAAAGAATTTCGATGCATACGCAATCAGCGTTTCAAAAGTAAAGATCATGTCAGACGTATTGCCCGACTGTACCAGCTTATCATTAATATGCAAACCGAAATTCAGCGAATGAATATCCTGTAAACTCTCTTTTGGAATAAATGTACCGACCGGCGCTGAATTATCAAAAGCTTTTGCCGTCTCCCAGGGCAGGCCGTTTTCCTGAGCTTTAAACTGGATATCGCGTGCCGTAAAATCAATTCCGACCGTAACCTCCTCATAGTAACGGTGGGCAAAATTCTCGGCTATATTCTTCCCTACCCGGCAGATTTTAACGACCATCTCCAGTTCATGATGCAGATTGGTTGAAAAATCCGGATAAAAGAATGGCTTGTTGCCCTTCACCAGAGCTGTATCAGGCTTCATAAAAAGGATCGGCTCAACCGGCAGTGGATTATTAAGCTCCTTTGCATGGTTGACATAATTCCGTCCAACACAGATGATCTTCATGATCTGGATTCCCTGAGTTTGAGGTATACCCGGGTGATTACCTTTTTGGTATAGGCCGGAAAATCGCCATCCATCATCCAGCTGTAGTACGATTTTTCACGGGCAAAAACATCCAGAACCTTTTGTCCCTTGAACTTGCCGAAGTTGAAAACTTCTTCACCGGCTTCATTAAAAACGATACGTCCTGCAAAATCGGCAAACTTATTACTTTGGCCGATAGCCGACAGGGATTCGACTGTTCGACCGAGATCGGTATATCTTTCAAGCTGCGACTGGAGAATTTCCCAGGTAGCTTCAACATCTGCCAGGGCTGAATGGGCATTGACCAGGTCCTTATTGCAATAGAATTTGTATGCCGCTGCCAGGTTGCGCGGTTCTTTCATGAAAAATATCGCCTGCACATCAACGAACCTGTTTTCTTTCAGATCGATGTCATACCCTACCCGTGCAAATTCCTCGGCCAGCATGGGAATATCGAACTTATCCGAATTATATCCTCCGAGATCGCAATTCCGAATGATGGAAGCCACTTCGCCGGCAATCATTTTAAAAGTAGGCGCATTGGCGACATCACTGTCAGAGATCCCGTGAATCAGGGTCACTTCGGCCGGGATGGGCATTTCAGGATTTACCCGGTAAGTCTTGTTCATTTTTTCGCCGTTCTCATTCACTTTGAGCAAGGCCAATTCAACGATCCGGTCGGTACCGATATTGAGCCCGGTAGATTCGATATCCAGGAAAACAACAGGACGGGTAAGCACAATATTAATGAAAGGGAAACCCGTCTGGCTGTCGTCGTTTGCAGTTTTTTTTGTCATGGCAGATAAAAAGAACCCCGCCTAAGCGGGGTCGTATAATCAGGTGTTAATCATCATGGGCATCAGCAACATCAGCAAGGTCTCGTCTTCCGATTCCTCCTCTTTCGGCAGCAGGATTCCGGCACGAGTCGGATCGGCGAGTTCGACAATCACTTCCTCTCCGACGATATTACTGAGTATATCGATCAGGAACAGCGATTTAAAGCCGATTTCCATGTGGTCGCCGCCATACTGGCAATTGAGTTTTTCAACAGCCGAAATCGAGTAATCGATATCCTGTGCCGAAACAACCAGTTGATTGGCATTGAGCTGAAGTTTCACCAGGTTACTGGCCTGATTGGAGTAAACAGATACTCTTCGGAGGGTATTCAGGAAGAGAACCCGGTTGATAAATACCCTGTTCGGGTTATTCTTGGGAATGACTGATTCATACGCCGGATAATTTCCTTCGACCAGCCTGCAGATCAGTTTATATTCTGACAGGGTGAAAATGGCATTCTTTTCATCAAACGCCAGGTTAACATCATTCTCTTCTCTCGGGAGGATATTCTTCAGCAGGTTTGCCGGTTTCTTCGGCAGGATGAAAGAGGAATCATTTTCACTGGTAATATCTTTTCTGCGATATCTGACGAGTTTGTGGGCGTCAGAAGAAACAAACGTTACCTGATCAGGGCGAAGTTCAATCAGGATACCGTTCATCACGGGCCTGAGTTCGTCATCGGCCGTTGCAAACAGGGTGCGGTTGATTCCCTTGTACAGAGAGTCGGCCGGGAAAGTAACCTCGGTGATGCGGTCTTCTTTCAGCACCTGCAAAACCGGAAAATCGATACCCGGTTTTCCGACAATACTGAATTTTCCGTTCTCTGATACGATGTCAATACCCAATGAATCAAGATTTACATCGAAAGTCAACGGCTGTTCAGGGAACTCCTTTAACGTGTCGATCAATATCTTTGCAGGAATTGCTATGGTACCATTGCCATCTGAATTCTCAATGGTCAGGCTGGTTATCATCGTGGTTTCGAGATCGGAAGCCGTGATCACCAGAATCCCATTATTTAATTGAAACAAAAAATTATCCAGAATCGGCAGGGAATTTTTTGTACTGATCACACGGCTAATGGCCTGAAGATGTGATAACAGATCTGTGCTGGAAATAATAAACTTCATAGTTTAACAATCAATGGTGTCTTATACCCTCTAAAATTAGTAAAAACCACTTGATTAGAAGTGGCGTCTGAAATTAATAATTAACAACAATTTTTATTTCGGAAGAATCATAAAATTAATCGATTTGGCGAACAGCGTGTTGAAAACAAAATACTGGATAACTACCCAGGATTTATCATCAATCAGTGCCCAAAGCCGCGTGTCATCCCAAATCAGGGTATTTCCTTCGGAATCTACCTTGCCAAATCCAGGGCGCTTATAGGCCACAACTTTTCTGGTTTTACCCGTATGGTCCTCGAGTATCAGGCTACGATAGGGTTTTGCCGCCAGCAAAGAGTCGATGGTCGTTTGGGTCAGATTTTCGGCAAAAAACTCGAAATTGACTTTTTCAAATTGACTGATATAAAACCGCACTCCAATGGTATCAAGAGTTCCCGGGAAAGGAGTTCCATCAGGGGAGGTGATCGAGTACTGGTTGTTGCCGCTGCTGAGCAGATGAAAGGAGGAGCGGGAATCATCGGGATCAGTAACAGTTATCCCCTTGATATCATTAAAGTTATACTTAAACAAGGTGGTTGACCGCCATCCCTTCTCATCAACAAAGAAGCGGGTTGACAGATATCCGATGAATCCGGGTATGTGAACAATAAATGGTACCGATGAGCCTTCGAGCATCATAAATGTTCCCATCTGGTCCTGCGTGGGTCCGCCAACATAAATGGTTTTCAGCAGTTTGTTTTTTTCATAAACCTCCACCTTGGTATTCCGGGTGGCAAGCATCTTGACGGTATTGTCCAGGGCTGAAGATGATACCGGTGACTTGATGCGAATACGGTTAAGCGTTTTCAGCAAGTTATCGATCGCATCGGCCCTGACCACAAACCGGTCGTTCACCATCCAGTGATCGCCCACACGGTTGAGGGTAACCTGCTCATTATCTTTCTTGACCATAAAAATCCGGTCAACGGAAGCAGTATCTTCCACCGCAAAATCCCTCAGTTCCTTCTTTATACTGCTGTTACTCCTCTTTGACACCAGAAATATGGCGACTATCCCGAGAACTACAATCAGACCGATTAATAACCCATTTTTCTTCATATCATTTCGAGTACTTACGTTTTCGCATTATCATATAGCCAAATCCCAACAGAGCAATGATCAGGATAGGCAGGCCCACATTGAATACACTCCAGAAAACACGCTCGGAGGTAATTTTCACCCGGTCAAGCATCCTGACTTTCACTTCTCTGTTGCGCAATGCCGTTACCCCTGAATCATCCAGCAGATAGTTCACGCAGTTCAGGAGAAATTCGCGGTTACCAAATGTAGTATTTGTATATTGATCATAACCAAGCGGCTGTGTCCGGTATTTACCATCCTGCATCTTAACCACATTACGGGCACAATCGCCATCGGCAACCACAATCATTTTTGTGGGCACCTCGCATTTGGTAAAGACTTTAAAAACGCTGTTATTGATAAAATCGGGGTCAAGGCGATTTTTAAAATGGCTGGTAAACTTACCTTCCATCATAACCGCCACCGGCATGTTCCGAAGTGAAAATTTCGAAGGGTCAAGCTTCTCGGCAAAGATATCCATCGAAACCCGGATCGGACTGCGAACAACCCGGCTTTGATCTGAGGAGGTTAGCAAAACTGTTTTTTTCACGTCAGTATCCTCACCCACCGTATCGATCGGACTCACAAAGTCGAATTTTATCGGATTGATGTTCCTGGAAATCGGGTTGTCCTGACGCCCCATAACCAGCGGAAAGAATGGGAAATAGGCGAGCTGCATTTTCGGTTGTTCGGATCCTTCGGGCGCAACGTTAACTGGCATCAGAGCACACTGATAATCCTGTACCAGGCTCGAATTCATTCGTGCGCCATAGGAGTAAATCATGTCACCAATGTTGATCACCTCGTTGATTACACCCATTGTTTCGTTGGCATTTGCGAGAGCGCCCATATCGACCTTCACTGCATCTACCAGCCAAAGAACCTTTCCTCCGCGCATGATGAACTGATCGATTACAAACTTATCTTTTTCGGAGAATTTCGATTTTGGGTCGGCAATCACAATCGCCTGGCAAGCATCCAGAGCAGTCAGTTTTTCAGCGATCTCAATACGTTTAACCACGTAAAAATCACTGATGGCACGCGATAAACTGGCTGATTGATATTGATCAAGTTCATTGTGACCTTCAATAAAACCAACCGTCGGAGTATTCTCTCTGGAAACGGTTCGAATACCCGTTATAAATTCATACTCAAGAGTTTCTATCGATTTATTGACACTTGCATCATTAAAAGTATTGGTCAGACTGCCCTGGAAAAAGTTTACCACCCTGGAGTATTCCTGACCATGCTGACGGTAGGTTAACAGTGCGCCCGGAAAGATCACCTGTTGGGTTTTGCTGCCGTCGTTTTTTTGCGACTGCACATTATAATACTGTACGCCATCCAGTGCCAAAGCCTTATATACCTCATCACGGGTTTTCTGATCAGGACTTTCGGATGGACTGACAAATTCGAACTCAAAATTCCCTTTTCCGTAAATTTTGAACTCATCCATCAGCTCCCGGGTGGCCTTCTGCAATCTGCGGAATCCCGCCGGCAGATTGTCATCTCCCAGATATACTTTTACGTAAACTACATCTTTAAGCTCTTTCAGATAGTTTTTGGTTCCTTTTGATACGGTGTAGCGTTTTTCCTGGGTCAGGTCGAACCGGTGATAGGCAAAAACACCGACCAGGTTCACCAGGATCACAATAGCCAACAGGAGAATCAACTCCAAAACATTCTGCCGTTTTACTTTTTTCTTGTCCATCTTTAATCTCCTACCATTTACGGCTTTCAAGAACTATTTTAGTAAAAAGGACGAAGACCGCTATCACCGAAGCGAAGTAAAGTACATCGCGCGTATCGATCACTCCCCGTGACATTGAATTGTAGTGATAGGATATTCCCAGTGCAGCCGTGAAGTTTTCAAGGCCTCCCGAAAAACCCAGTTTCGAAAGGTAATCAAAACCGAGAAACAGGATAAAGCATCCGGTCACTCCTAAAATGAATGAAATTATCTGATTATCAGTTATTGATGAAGTAAAGAGTCCGATAGCCACATAAACGCCGGCAAGAAAAAACAGTCCGATAAATGATCCCCAGAATCCGCCGGTATCGAGGTTTCCGCGAGGGCTACCGAGCCAAATCACTGAGAAAAAGTAGATCAGTGTAGGAAGGATAGCCAGGATGACCAATACCAGCCCGGCCAGATATTTTGCGAGGATAATTTTCAGGTCACTCAGTGGCCGGCTCAGCAGAAGTTCAAGCGTGCCGGTACGTTTCTCATCTGAAAAAAGCCTCATGGTAACGGCCGGAACCAGGAACAGGAATACCCAGGGGGCCAGAACAAACATGGGGTCAAGTGTAGCGTAACCAGCTTCCGGAATATTGAACTCTCCCGGGAACACCCAAAGGAAAAGTCCATTGAGCAACAGAAAGACGATGATCACGATGTAGCCCGTCAGTGAACTGAAAAATCCGCTTATCTCACGCTTCAGCAAGGTCAACATAAACTGCTTTTTTAGAGAGTTACAAATGTAGAAAAAAAAAGGAACCTATCAGGGTTTCATTGCCATGCGGCATACTATTGCAGCCGCAGCAGCCGGAGCTTTCTCCGGTCCGATTTTCTCATCCAGTTCCCTGTAACCGCTCCTCATGTTCTGCATATAGGCAACATCGTTCAGAATAAGTCCCAGATAATGTTTCAGATTAGCGGCAGTGTATTTGCCCTGTATGAGTTCCTCAACACACATCCTGCCGAGGATGAGGTTTACCAGCGAAATGTATCGGGTTTTAATCAACAGGCGTGCAATCAGGTACGAAACCGGAGACGTTTTGTAGCAAACAACCTGAGGGGTTCCCACCAGGGCTGTTTCAAGAGTTGCCGTACCCGATGTAACCAGTGCTGCTGTGGCAACGCTGGCCAGTTCGAGCGTTTTGCCATAAATGACTCTTACCTCAGGATGGCCGGCAACTTCCCTGTAAAAGGATTCGTCAAAGTTTCCATGCCCGGCAATAACGAACTGATAGTCAGGAAACAGATCAACCATCTTCATCATGGTCGGAAGTATCTTCGAAATCTCCTGGCGACGGCTTCCGGGCAGCAAAGCGATAACCGGCTTTTCCGTCAGCCCTAAAGAGGTTCGAAGAATTTCGTGACCGGCATTTCGAACAGGCTGGACATAGTCCCTGACCGGATTTCCGACATATTCACAATGAACCCCATACTTTCTTAAAAAATCGACTTCAAAAGGCATTATACACATCGACTGATCGGTAAACCGGGCCAGTTTATGGGCTCTCGATGGCATCCAGGCCCAAACCTTCGGGGTAATGTAATAAGCCGTCCTGAATTTCTTTTTTTTCAACCAGCGAATGATGCGGAGGTTAAACCCACCGTAATCGATCGGAATAACCACGTTCGGCTGGAAGGTCATGATTTCCCTTTTACAGATACTGAAGTTTTCGCGGATCTTGAATAACTTCAAAATAATCTGTGTGAATCCCATGAATGCCAGGCTCCGGATATTGATCACTGCAGGTCCGCCCACTTTCTCCATCAGGTCGCCTCCGAAAAAGCGAAATTCTGCTTCGGGATCAATCGTCAATATCGATTCCATCAGGGTGGAACCGTGTTGGTCACCTGAAGGCTCGCCGGCAATCAGAAAGTATTTCATCTTATTTCCTTGAGTTCTTCTAGAAGAATCGTAATAATAGCACAGTAAAGGTAAAGAGGAATGTAGCCAGCAGCACTCCCCTGGCTGATTTCAGATAATCCTGCCTGATAAACAGAAAAAACAGAAGCAGGTCCGGCAAAACCGATAGTGAAATGATGTGTGTCAGAATTCCCAGGCTTTTATAGACTGCTACAAACTCTGCTACGCTCAGTTTACTGTAACGGGCAAAATAGTAGCAGGTTAATGCAATAACAGGGACCAGGATTCCGGTAATAATACCGATCCACAGATTATTAAATTTTTTGCTGGTCATTGGTAGCTGTTCATAAAGCCCACAATTTCAATGCTTCCAAAGCAGGGTAATCCGTAAAATCGATACTAACCGGAACAATCGCACCATAATTGTGGCTAAGGGCCCACTCATCGGTGTCCTCGGCAAGCGGCTCATCATTACTGAATTCACCGGTCAGCCAAAAGTAATCATGTCCCTGCGGGTCGACCCTCCTCTCGAATTCCTCTTTCCACACCCCGATAGTCTGGCGGCAAACCTTCATCCCCCTGAATTGTTCCTCGGTTATCTTTGGAAAGTTGATGTTCAGGCAAGTTCCTGTCGGAAGACCGGATTCAAGAATTCTTTTGATGATTGTTCCGGCACTTTTTACTGCCAAGGTAAAATCGGCATCGGCCGAATGATCATCAACGGAGAAAGCGATGGCAGGAATTCCATTCATGCATGCCTCGATGGCAGCAGCCACGGTACCTGAATAGAACAGGCTGACCGATGCATTTGAACCATGATTGATACCCGACAGCACAAGATCAGGTTTCCGGTCCAATATCTGGTTAAGGGCAATTTTCACACAATCAGCAGGAGTACCCGAACAAGCATAAGCTGGTTTGCCATTGCACATCTCGCCTGATTTCAGCCGGATGGGCTGATTGAGCGTTACCGCATGCGACATTCCGGATTGCCCGTTAACCGGCGCAACCACAACTACATCCCCAAACTCGCCGGCAACCTGCGCCAATTCCATGACACCGCGAGCACGGTATCCATCATCATTACAAACCAGAATCAGTGGTTTTTTTATCATATCAATATTTTAACGCCACAAAAATAGAAAACCCGGTTATCTTCGCTGCGCAAATTGAGGAAAATGAAAGTTTTTACCGGATTTTATCGTTTCTTCTGGTTGTTTACAGCACCAATGATCTGTTTCACAAGTTGTTCTGAAGATATCCCGATGATTCACCCGGGAACTCCTCAGCCGGTTGTGTACGGAGTATTCGACCTGAGCCAGTCGGTTCATTACATCAAACTTTCAAAAACATTTGCCGGCGAAACCGATCCATATACCCTTGCTCATGACCGGGACCAGATTTTTTATACCAATGCCAAAGTTTATCTCACCGAAGGATCCGGTTCCCATCAGATTCCATTTCATCTGATCACCGACATACCCCGGGCGGAAGGCTCCTTCCCTGCTCTTCCGAATGAGTTGTTCGTTTTGAATCAGAAGCTTTATGCTGACGAGTACCATCTTACCATCATTCTTCCTGATGAGCATGACACGCTAACTGCCGATTTTACGTTCCTGAACAGTTTCAAAGTGGTCCTTCCAAAGGCGGGATTTAAAAGGTTCTATTTTTATGAAGACCCGTTACTCTTCTCCTGGAACTCCGATCCGGCGGCCGGGCTTTATGAGATCGCCCTCAATCTGACCTATGAGGAGTGGTTGAAAAACGGCGAATCCAGGGTTTGCACCGATAAATACACCAGGCAGGTCACCCTCGCTGAACTCATACCTGAAAGTAACCGATATAATTACCTTTTCTATTCTGATTCGTATTTTGCTCACCTGGGCACCAGCATCAGGCTGGACAATACCGTTGACTTCCGGAAACCCGTCAATCTGGAGATGCTGATCACCGCTTGTGATACCACCTTATCCAGATATTTGGATTGGTTTGACCTGGAAATTGACGATAAAGTAAATCCGAATGGAAATGTTTCAGGTGCGATCGGAGTGGTTGCAACTAAGTTTTCGGTTCCTTTTAACGATCTCGTTCTCTCACCCAGATCGCAGGATTCACTGGTAAAAGGGCGGTATACAAAAAAACTGGATTTTGTTAACAATCCGAACTGGTAGGTTGTTTTCACACAAAATTCCGGATTTTTCACACAGTTAGCAATAATAACGGCTCGATCCCGTTTTTTTGTTGAAAAAGACCAGCCTCCATTGTACTTTTAGTGCATTGAACGTGTCCCTACAGTCAGAACCGAGTAACAATTTTGAGAAAAAAACCGCTAACCGAAAATTAGCCCATGCCATGAAGCATATTTTTATATGTGCCTTTCTGTTGTTATTGTTTTGCACCTCGTGCAAGAAAACCCAGCAGGTTAATGTAGTCACCTATGATCTCAAAAAGGGTGATTTTACGGAAAAGGTTCACGCATCAGGAACTATTGAAGCCGTAAAAGTTTTATGTATTTCATCTCCGCGGGTCTGGGCCAATGAACTTACGGTAAAAAAACTGGTACCCAACGGTACTTATGTTAAAAAGGGAGATACGGTCTGTATACTTGAAAGTGCAGATCTGCTTGAAGTTAACGAGAGTTTTTCCGAAAGGCTGAAAACAACAAAATCTAATCTTGAAAAGCTCGAAGCAGATAATGCATTGAATATGTCGATGTTAATGGCTCAGGTGGAAAAGAATGAAGCACAAATGTCAATCAGCCAGCTCGATTCCATCCAGATGAAATTTGCACCGCCGGCAAAGCAGAAGATTCTTACGCTTGAACTGCAGAAATCTAAGATTGAGAGAGATAAACTCAAAAAAAAGCTGGAAGCGCAGAAAAACATTGATCAGTCTGAAATCCGGCAAATGAAGTCCAGGATCATTCAGGACGAGAACAGGGCAAATATGATTGCCGATCAGATCAAATCGCTGACCATTCTTGCCCCCAGAGATGGGATGATCGCTCCTGCGGAATCGCGGATTATGATGTTCATTTCCAGCGAAGGTTCCGGATCGTTTGGGGGTGAGGTTAAAGAAGGATCGAAATTATACTCCGAAATGCCTATCGTTAACCTTCCCGACTTGAATGAGGTTCAGGTTTCCGTTGAAGTTCCCGAAAATGATTACAAAAGGATTGAAAAGGACCAGCGTGTGTCCATTCTGGTAGATGCGGCAGGTAAATTGACCACAACCGGCGTTGTCAGGATGAAATCGATGGCCGGAAAAAGGTCTAACTCGGATACAAAGATTAAAACCTATGAGGTCATTGTCAGTGTCGACAGCTGTCATCTTAGAATGACCCCCGGATTAAGCGCGGAATGTGAGATTCTTATCAAACAGGTGAAAGATACTGTAGTCATTCCGACCCTGGCCATTTATGTCAGAGACAGCCTGAAAACCGTTTACATTTATAATGGTATAGATTTCAAGCCGGTTACCATTGAAACCGGTTTATCAAATAGTTCTGAAACGATAGTCACCAAAGGGCTGACCGGTACAGAAACAGTAGCTTTGATGGAACCGCCTCACAATCTCATTGAAAAACCTAAAAAAAAATCAGATGAATAAGTACCTGATCTTGTTGCTATTGATTTGTCTTACAGCCTGTAACGGTAAAAAGACGTCCGATGTACAAACCACGCTGGTCAAGAAAGGCGTTTTTTCAGAGGAGCTTACCGAGGAAGGTACGGTAAGGGCCACCAACTCCATTGCAATTACCGCTCCGTCAATCTCTTACCGTTATGGAGGATTGAAAATAACCAGTATGATTGAAGACGGAAAGGAAGTTCAACAAGGCGACACCGTGTTGGTTTTCGATCCATCCGAAATCAAGAAGGCTATCATTAATTCTCAACAGCAGCTTGAGATTGCCAAAGCCGAACTGGACAAATTGGTTGCCACGCAGCAATCCGAAATTGATGATCTTGAAGCAGATCTGGAGATAACCCGGATCTCGCAGGAAATTTCGAAAATCAACTTTGAACAGGCAGTTTTTGAGTCGGAGGTAACGAAAAAAGAAATCAACCTTAAGCTTGAAACTGCCAATATATCACTGGCAAGAGCCAAAGAGCAGATTGAAAATAAGAAAAAGATCCACCAGCAAGAGCAGGTTCAAAAGAAACTTGCCATTAAACAGTTATCAGTGACTCTTGAAGACGCCAATAAATTCGTCAACAGCCTGTACGTGATCAGTCCGGCCCGGGGTATTGCCATTATCAAAGAGAACTGGATGACCAATCAGAAGTGGCAGATCAGCGATCAGCCATATTCAGGAACTACGATCATTGATCTTCCCGACCTATCGGAGATGCTTGCCGAGGTAAAAATCAACGAAGTGGATGTTTCGAAAGTCGTTCCGGGTTTAAAGGTGGTTATCAAGGCTGATGCTTACTCTGATACTACATACGTTGGACATATTGTAACGGTTGCCAACCTGGCACAAAATAAAGACACCAAAACAAAAATCAAGATATTCCCGGTCCAGATTAAAATAGAGGGTACGAATCCCAAATTATTACCAGGTTTGACGGTCAGCTGTAAAATTCTGGTCAATGAGATCAAGGATGTGATTTACATACCGGTAGAGGCAATTTTCAAGGCTGACGGGGTTGAATTCGTCTATGTAAAAAGTGGATCAGGATTCAAGAAACGGGATATTAAGATTGGTTCCACCAACACTGATTTCGTCATCATTACAGAAGGGTTATCAGAAAAGGAGGAGATTGCGCTGACTGATCCATTTCTGAATAAGGAAGAGGATGCAGGAACCAAAACCGATAAGAAAACAAACGGCAACAAAAATTGAATCCCTACCCGATGAACAATTCAAAATACTTAATACTGTTGTTGTTCGTAAGCATTTTGCTTTCATGCAACAAGAGTACGACAGAGGAATATTCTGTCATGAAGGGGCACTTCAGGCAATCCATTACCGAAACCGGTGAATTGGAGGCGGTAAGTGCAGAAGCCATCACCATGCCCCGGCTCGGCTGGCAATATGGTTATGAGTTTAAAATTGTCAGTATGGCTCAGATGGGTGAAATGGTGACCAAAGGCGATACTATCATCAGGATTGATCCCTCCGCTGTTCAGAAATTCATCATTACTCAGGAAGAAGCTTTGGAAAATGAAACTGCTGCGGCTGCCAAGCAGAAGATTCAGATGGAGAATAATATACAGGATCTGAATGCACAATTGAAAAGCGAGCAGGCGCAATATGATCTGATCAAGCTTGAAGTTGATCGTGTTAAGTTTGAATCCGCAAACAAACGGAAAATTAAAGAGCTTGAATTCAAGCAAGCTACCATCCGGATGGAAAAGATTAAAAGGCAAATGGAGGTTAAACCGAAGCTGGATAATTATGACTATAAGACTCAACAGATCAAAGTCCAGCAGAGAGAAGTTGAACTATCCACAGCCAGAGCCGCCCTGAATAAAATGGCCATTCTGTGTCCAAAAGATGGGCTGTTTCAGATAGCCAAAAGCGATTTCTATTATCCGCCAAAAGACATTAAAGTAGGAGATGCTTTGTATGGGGGAATGTTGATTGCCAGAATTCCTGATATCTCCCACATGAAAATCAGAACCACCATTTCGGAAGCTGATTTCAGAAAGGTTAGCGTAGGGATGAAAGTAATCGTCAGGCTCGATGCACTTCCTTCCGTACCTTTTACCGGAACCATAACCAGTATCAGTAAAATATGCCTGACCCGTGAAAAGGACAAGGTATTTAATGTACTGGTTAATGTAAATGAATCAGATATACGGTTGAAACCGGGTATGACCGTCAGTTGCGAATATATCTGTAAAGAGGTGGAAGACGAGTTATATGTTCCGAACAATTGCCTGCTCAAGGAAAACGGACGTTGTTACGTCTTTCTGAAGAAGGGTAAAAGTCCAAAAAAAGTTGAGGTTATAATTGGCGCTTCCAACAGCAACCACACCTTGGTCACCGGGGATATCAAGGCCGGGCAGAAACTGGTTCCCTTTGAAAACATCACCAACGAAAAAAAATCCTAGAACATGCAATTTCAGGAGAACATCAATGTGGCCATATTGGGCCTGATCGATCATAAAGTCAGATCATTCCTGACCATGCTCGGCATTATTTTCGGAACCGCATCCGTGATTGCCATGGTTTCAATCGGCGAAGGAGCTAAAAAACAGGCAATTGCCAAATATCAGGATCTCGGAATCAGCAATATCATTGTCAGGGACAAGGATCTCACCGATGCCGAGCTTGAGGAAGTCAGGATGAAATTCTCGCAGGGATTATCCTTCGAAGATGCCAAAACAATCAAGGAAGTGGTGCCCGGTGTAGTCAGCGTAGCTCCTCAGTCGGAAACCAAAATGGAAGCAAAATTTGCCGACCGGTCATCAAAAGCCAATGTGATCGGGATAACTCCCGACATTATCGGGGTACTGAATTATAAGACGAATAATGGGGTATTTATCAATCAGGACCATTATGACCGGCAACTGAAGGTTTGCATCCTGGGGGCGAATATATCCAGAGAGCTTTTCGGGTACGACAATCCGGTCGGTCAGAGTATTAAACTCGAGGATCAGTGGTTCGAGGTAGTCGGAGTGATGGAAAACAAAGCATTGTTTACCGAGACTGTCGGTGAGCTGGCTTCAAGAGACCTGAACAATGACGTATATATTCCATTATCGACCTTCAACAAAAGAATACCGAAAGCAAACCAGTTTACCAGTGAAATCAAGCAATTGACCGTAAAACTCGAAAACTCGGATAAATTGGTTCAATCGGCTGCTGTCATCCGCAGTATCATGACCCGGCATCATTTCAACAATGATGATTTCAGCATTATCGTTCCTTATGAACTGATGAAACAGGAAGAAAAGGAGAGTCGGATATACAACCTGTTACTGGCCTCAATCGCAGCAATTTCATTGATTGTCGGAGGCATTGGCATCATGAACATCATGTTGGCATCAGTGATGGAACGGACCCAGGAAATCGGTGTCAGGCGGGCTCTTGGGGCACGCAAGGTGGTCATTATGAAACAGTTTGTTACCGAAGCTGTCGTAATCAGTATTTCCGGTGGTATCATCGGCGTATTTCTGGGAATATCGTTTTCTCTTGGTATAGCCTGGGTGACAGATGTCCAGACCAGCCTCACTCTCTATTCGATACTCCTGGCCTTCTCCTTTTCGGTATTGGTTGGAGTCACCTTCGGATGGCTGCCGGCTAAGAAAGCAGCCGAACTGAGCCCGATTGAGTCCATCCGTCACGATTAAACCTTAAACCTGTAAATCCGAATCCCATGAATATTCTCAAACAGTCAATCATCACACTGTGCCTGGCCACGTCATTTGCCCCCATCGTTCCTGCTCAGAACATCATACGCCTTGACCTTGAAACCAGCATTCAGATAGCCAAGCAACAGAGCAACCGGATACTGATACTGAAGCAGGAAGTAAAGGGAGCTTCCTATAATCTGAAGGCTTCTACCAGCTCTTTCAAGACCCATGCGAGTCTCGACTTTACCCTGCCACAGTATACCGAGACCATCAAACAGTGGAGTGACAGTACCGGTATTTCGTTTTACCCGATCAGGCAGAACCTGACGAGCAGCTCCTTAACCATAAGCCAGCCCTTGCCCACAGATGGTCAGCTGTACTTCAGCGGAGGCTTCGAAAACTATGTGGATTATTATGCGGATGACCGGAACGCACAAGTCACTTCGAGGATCGGACTCAGTCAGCCAATTGAAGCATTTTTTGGTTACAACAATAACCGGCTTGGTTTAAAAAGGGCAAAACTTGCCTTTGAACTGTCAATCAA
>Ga0209373_10001040_pt1 | contig 36403 bp, 26 predicted proteins | sample Higcelweek5metaG_FD_187173 | JGI IMG/M metagenome (GOLD analysis project Ga0209373, IMG submission 187173) | Freshwater pond sediment microbial communities from the University of Edinburgh, under environmental carbon perturbations - High... | ecosystem: Environmental > Aquatic > Freshwater >... | reverse complement strand
GCAAGCGAATGCACAATCTCCACAGCGACGTCTCCCTGTTCCTTAATTCCAAAGCTCACTGGCCTTTCCACGCCGTTAAGATTATCATTAAGTCCTGACTCTGGCCTTACAAAAAGTGGTGCTGAAACTCTGGTAAGGTTTAATTCCTTGGCTAGTGCCCTCTCAAAATAATCTTTAACATCCTTAATCGCCATCTCTGTTTCCTTAATTGTCTCTTTACTATTATATCCTTCTGGTACTACTATATTCATCACGTCTTTACCACCTTTCACATTACTGCTTCTAATTTTATCACCTTCGCAGGTATTTTTCCAGCATAAAATCAAATGAATTAATTTCTGTGCAGAGTAACTTCACCTGAATTTAATGCATCTTCGCTTCCATCTTCATAGCGAACCAGTAATCTGGCTTCATCATCTACATCTTTCGCAAAAGCTGTACGTTCTTCCTTGCCACTATAGTAGGTGATTGTTTTTCCAATTAAGAAAGATCTCTCTCTATATTCCTGCATAAAAGCTTTCTTTTCAATAGGAACATAATATTGCATAAAGTTATTGATTACCTCTGCTATAAGTTTATTTCGTATATCAAAATCCTTTTCTTCATTGATATATAGATACCCAGCTGTGTTTTGTATTTCTTTTGGAAATTCTGTATTAGGTCTATGTGTGTTGATGCCAATTCCCAATACAGCATATGCCAGACCACCGCTTTCAACATCAAGAGAGGCTTCTGTCAGAATACCACATACTTTTTTATCATTGCAGAATATATCATTAACCCATTTAATATATGCTTTCTGTTCTGTCACACTTTCAATTGCCTTTGCGACAGCTACTGCTGCTGCTGTTGTGATATAAATTGCTTTCTCCATCTTTAATTGAGGACGTAATAGTATGCTCATATAAATACCAGTTCCATGTGGAGAATAAAAATTTCGTCCCCTTCTGCCCTTCCCCTCACTTTGCTCCTCGGCAATCAATATGAGACCCTCTTCCGCACCTTCACCAGCTCTTAGCTTTAATCGTTCATTCGTAGACGTCACTTTCTTAATCACTTCAATCGGAAAATTACCATAATCCTGTTTCAGATATCTTCTTATTCCTTGCGCTGAGACTACATCATTTTCTTTTGATAAACAATATCCCTTGTTTGTGCCTGCATTAATAACATATCCGTCACTTTCAAGAGACTGAATCGCTTTCCATATAGCATTTCTGCTTACAGATAATTCAGTTGCCATTTCAGTGCCGGATACTATTGCGCCTCTTCTATTTTCCAAAATTCTCAGAACATCTTCTTTAACCGTCATATCTTTCCTTTTTATCTTACCTTTTTTATCATCTTTATTTTTTAACTTTATGTTTATTTTTGTTTTATAATCCGTACATGATTTTGACACATTTATAATCTATAGTTAGAACTATCAAATGAAGTTAACAACGAACACGCACAAACACAAGATGCGCATACTTAATCATAAGGCGTGTTTGATTGATTAGCTTCGACAAACAATAATTTCCCTTTACATAGATTTTCTCTTCAAGGCTGCCTAGTAATAGGCAGCCTTACTCCATTTTGTGGTTATTTTAATGCTGCCTGTGCTGCTGCAAGTCTGGCAATTGGAACACGGAAAGGAGAACAGGATACATAATCCAACCCCAACTTATGACAGAATTCCACGGATGCCGGATCTCCGCCATGCTCTCCACAAATACCTAAATGTAAATCAGGTCTTGTTGCACGTCCTTTTTTTATTGCCATTTCAATCAACTGACCAACTCCATTCTGATCTAATTTTGAAAATGGATCAGACTCATAAATTTTTGATTTGTAATATGCATCTAGAAATTTACCTGCATCATCACGTGAGAACCCGAACGTCATCTGTGTTAAATCGTTAGTTCCAAAGGAGAAAAATTCCGCTTCCTCTGCGATTTCATTTGCAAGCAAAGCTGCTCGTGGTATCTCAATCATTGTTCCAATGTGGTATATGATATTTGAACCATATTCTTTCTTTACCTTTTCAGCTACCTCTATTACTGAATCCTTAACAAATTTTAATTCCTTCTTTTCTCCTACAAGTGGAATCATGATTTCTGGTTCTATATGAAAACCTCTCTCATTATTTACTTCAATTGCTGCTTCCATAACAGCTCTCGTCTGCATCTTTGCAATTTCAGGATATGTTACTGCAAGACGGCATCCGCGATGTCCCATCATTGGATTAAACTCATGTAATTCATCACAAGCTTTCTTTACTTGTTTTACCGTAAGCTCCATTCTCTTCGCGAGTTCTTCAATGTCCTTTTCTTCCGTTGGAACAAACTCGTGCAAAGGTGGATCCAGAAAACGAATTGTAACTGGTCTTCCCTCCATCGCTTCGTAAATCCCTTTAAAGTCTTGTTTTTGATATGGGATTAAACCGCTTAAAGCTTTTATACGTTCTTCTTCTGTCGTAGATAAAATCATTTGACGAATCTTCGGAATTCTATCAGGTTCAAAAAACATATGCTCTGTACGGCAAAGACCAATTCCTTCTGCCCCAAGTTTGACTGCATTTGCAGCGTCTGCTGGAGTATCTGCATTTGTTCTAACCTTAAGTTTTCTATATTCATCAGCCCATGCCATAATTCTCTCAAAGTTACCACCAATTTGTGCTTCCTCCGTTTGAATATCGCCTAAATATATCTTGCCCGTGGAACCATCAAGAGAAATATAATCACCTTCTGAAATAATCTCACCGCCAAGCTCGAACAACTTTGCTGCCTCATCTATCTTGATTTCACCACATCCAGAAATGCAGGCTGTTCCCATACCTCGTGCTACAACCGCTGCATGAGAAGTCATACCACCTCGTACTGTCAGAATTCCTTCTGCCGCATGCATCCCTTCTATATCTTCTGGAGATGTCTCGAGCCGAACAAGTATTACTCTCTCTCCTGCATTATGATGTTCTTTTGCCGCCTCTGCTGTAAAATATACTTTTCCCGCGGCTGCACCTGGTGAGGCAGGAAGTGCATGTCCGAGCACCTTACCTTCTTGCAAAGCTTTTACTACAAACATAGGGTGTAACAATTGATCTAATGATTTTGCTTCTATTCTTTTAATTGCTTCAATCGGTGTGATTTTACCTTCATCTACTAAATCACAAGCGATTTGCAATGCAGCAGGAGCAGTTCTCTTCCCATTTCTTGTCTGTAAGAAGAATAATTTTTCATCTTCAATCGTAAACTCCATATCCTGCATGTCACGATAATGATTTTCAAGTTTATTGGCAATTTCCATAAACTGCTTAAATACATTTGGCATATCCTCTTCAAGCCTTTTAATTGGTAGTGGTGTCCTAATACCTGCCACGACATCTTCACCTTGCGCATTAATCAAATATTCACCATAAATGCCTTTTTCGCCAGTAGATGGATTTCTTGTAAATGCAACGCCTGTTCCTGATTTGTTTCCAGTATTGCCAAATACCATTGCCTGAACACTGACAGCTGTACCCCAGTCTCCAGGAATATCGTTCATTCTTCTATATACAATTGCTCTTGGGTTATCCCATGAACGGAATACGGCTTTCACTGCCTCCATTAATTGTACTTTTGGCTCCTGTGGGAATTCTTCTCCCATTTTCTCTTTATATACGGATTTATATCGTACAATAATCTCCCTTAAATCCTCTGCTGTCAAATCTGTATCATACTGTACACCTTTTTTTTCTTTAATCTCATCCAAAATTCCTTCAAAAAAAGTCTTGCTTAACTCCATTACAACATCTGAAAACATCTGGATAAATCTTCGATAAGAATCATAGGCAAATCTAGGGTTTCCAGTTTTTTTAGCAAAAACCTCCACAGACACATCGTTTAATCCAAGATTCAGAATCGTATCCATCATCCCTGGCATTGAGGCACGTGCGCCAGATCGAACTGAAACCAGTAATGGATTATCATTATCTCCAAACTTTTTTCCTTGTTGCTCCTCAAGTTTAGCAAGTGCTTCAAATATCTGCATCTGTATTTCTTCTTTAATCATTTTTCCTTGGTCATAATAGTCTATGCATGCTTCCGTTGTAACGGTAAAACCCTGCGGGATTGGCAATCCCAGATTTGTCATTTCAGCCAGATTGGCCCCTTTTCCTCCAAGCAGATTGCGCATATCAGCGTTTCCTTCTTTAAATAAATAAACCCATTTTCCCATTTCCATTTCCTCCCATATAGTATTTTATTCTTTCTTTCTGTGCACTGTACCCTTTGGCATAAAATGCCTTTTAACTTATTAAAAGCACTGGTGCTTTTATAAGTTAAAAAAAAAGCCAAAATACCCCCTGGTTTATTTTGGCTTTTTTACAATATTCTCGTTCTTTTGAAAAACAATAATTTTCAATCGAATCATACAAATATCCTTTATTTGTTTTTTTGTTTTTTAGCATCTGCCATAGTTGCTAATCGTCTTGCATGGGGCGACAAAAGTCATACTTTTCCCTCTGTGACGTACAAAAATTATATCATAAAGAGAATTACCTGTCTAGCAAATTTTTGTATAAAAATATAAATTTGCAATAATATACTAAAATGTAAACTTCTCTTCTAAATAATCTTTTAAATCTTCAATTTTTACTCTAACCTGTGCCATTGTATCTCGCTCACGAACTGTTACCATTTTATCTTCTTCCGATTCAAAATCATATGTGATGCAGAAAGGAGTCCCTATCTCATCCTGTCTTCTGTATCGCTTACCGATATTTCCTCTATCATCAAACTCACAATTGTACTTTTTGGAAAGCTCCTTAAATATTTTTTCAGCACCTTCATTCAGCTTCTTAGATAATGGAAGCACGCCTACTTTAATCGGTGCGATTGCTGGATGTAGATGAAGCACTGTTCTAACATCTCCTTCGCCGATTTCCTCTTCATCATAAGCACCACATAGAAATGCGAGAAAAACTCTGTCTGCGCCAAGTGAAGGTTCAATAACATAAGGAACATACTTTTCTCTTTTTTCATCATCAAAGTAAGACATATCCTGTCCTGACGTCTCTTGATGCTGTGTTAAGTCATAGTTTGTTCTATCAGCAATTCCCCATAACTCTCCCCAGCCAAATGGAAATAGAAACTCAATATCAGTGGTCGCTTTTGAATAAAACGATAATTCCTTTGCATCGTGGTCTCTGACACGCATATCTTCTTCTTTCATTCCCAGTTTAGTAAGCCAATCGATACAGAATTGTTTCCAATATGCAAACCATTCAAGATCTGTATCTGGCTCGCAAAAAAATTCTAATTCCATCTGTTCAAATTCACGAATTCTGAAAATAAAGTTACCCGGTGTTATTTCATTTCTAAAAGATTTTCCAACTTGTCCGATTCCAAAAGGAATTTTTTTTCTAGAAGTTCTCTGGACATTTTTAAAGTTTACGAAAATGCCTTGTGCAGTTTCAGGTCTAAGATAAACTGTATTTTTAGCATCTTCTGTAACCCCTTGAAAAGTCTTAAACATCAAATTAAACTGACGAATATCTGTGAAATTATGTTTTCCACAGGTCGGACATACAATATGATTCTCCTTGATATAAGCCATCATCTGCTCTTGTGTCCATCCATCAAGTGCGCTTTCTAGCACTAAACCATTAGCAGCCACATAATCCTCAATCATTTTGTCTGCACGAAAACGCTCATGGCACTCCTTACAATCCATCAATGGATCTGAAAATCCACTTAAATGGCCTGATGCAACCCATGTCTGCGGATTCATAAGTATTGCACAATCAACTCCTACATTATACTCGTTTTCCATTATGAACTTCTGCCACCAGGCTTTCTTTATGTTGTTTTTCATCTCTACACCAAGATTACCATAGTCCCATGTGTTAGCAAGTCCTCCGTATATTTCCGAACCAGGATATACAAACCCCCTTGATTTGGCCAATGCTACGATTTTTTCCATTGTCTTTTCCATTGTTTCTACCTTCACTCTCTGCTTATTTATAAATTATATATGCTAATCCTTCTGCTTCTTCAGAAGTTTTAGCTTGTTTATCATTAATCAGTTCAACGTTTGCACTTGTATATAATATTTTTTTATACAGAACAACATTAACGTGCTCTTCTAAAATAACAATCTTATACTTCCCTTTTTCCAATATATCTGCTTTTTTTAAAATCTCATCACCATTCACATTTTTCATGGTAACATCTAATTCATACCCTTGCTCATATGCCTCATTGACCGTTCCTACAAAAAAAACTTTTTCAGTAAATGTTGCGTAATCTATACTTGATGCAAAATCTATAAACACTTTAGCCACTCCACCCAGTACCTCAAACTTAGAAATAACTGCAGCACTTTCATTATTAACGGATTGGTTATATGCTGCAAGTTCTGTATTCAGCATTGCCTGCATTTCTGAAGCATTATAATAGCTTTCATTGAAATCTTCCACAATTGCATCTGTTATACTTCCGTTATTGTTGACAAATAGAGTTGTGGACTCCACATCAATTTCCTTAGTTGCACAGCCACATAGACAGGTGCTTACAACACACGCAACCAATAATGCCCCTTTTTTTATCTTTTTCATATTTCTCTATCTCCCCACGTGCTTAACTATGATTGTTCATACGTCACACCTTAGTTATTATAACGAAGATATCTTAGTTTTTCAACATACATTTTTCCAATATTTCAAGGCTGTTGAAATGCTTGTCGATATATTTCATTCTATAGTAATCTGACATTAACTTAATTTCACTAAGAACCTCTTGTGAAACTGTAAAAGTATAGAGTTTTTCTATTGACGATAAAACAATGTAATTGATTGTATGACGGGTTCCCTCACTTATCGTCCTGTTCTCAGGAATTCCAGGAAATTCACCGTTTACGACCATTGCCTTAATCTCAAATATATATCTTACAAGTTCATTCACAATAGAGGGAACTGTAATTGCCCGAAGCGATTGGTACAATAATTTCAGCATTTCCTTTTCATCATTGTTCTCTCGTGTATAGTAGTTTGCATATTCTAAAAAATACATCCCCATACATGCTGCATCAAAATCATTTCGAAGTTCTTCAAAATATTGGTTGATATCTACCTCTATCAGATTATAAGCCTTTCCTTCATACACTTTAAACATACCAAAAGAAAAAGGATTGGTTCCTGCCATTAAACGACTGTTTTGCCGTCTTGCTCCACGTGCAAATGCAGTAATCTTTCCTCTTTCCTTTGTTAGTATTACCATTCTTTTGTCATATTCACCGATAGGCTGTGCTTGTAAGACCATCCCCGTCAGCAGAATATAATCCCTCACTTATTTTTTATCCTCCGGATGATATCCAAAATTCTTAAGCATAAAATCACTATCACGCCAATCTTTTTTTACCTTGACCCATAATTGCAGATTTACTTTACTTTCAAGTAAATCCTCAATCTCATATCTGGCAGCTGAACCAATCTTTTTAAGCATTGCCCCTCCCTTGCCGATAATAATACCTTTATGCGAATCTCTCTCACATATGATTGTTGCTTCAATATCCACAATATCTTTACGGTACTTCATACTTTCTATTGAAACTGCAATTCCATGAGGCACCTCTTCTTCTAAACATTTAAGTGCTTTTTCTCTAATCAGCTCCGCAACCATCTGTCTTTCAGGCTGATCCGTAATAGTGTCTTCGTCATAAAATGGTTCTCCATAGGGTAAATACTTCATAATGAGTTGAATCAGCATATCTGTGTTTTCACCCTTTAGTGCAGACACAGGTACAATTTCAGCAAAATTACACACATTCTTGTAAGCATCAATATACTTCAGAATTTCTTCATGCTTTACAGTATCTGTTTTATTCATAACAAGTATGATTGGTGTATTAATTTTGCTCAATTTTTCGGCAATAACCCTCTCCCCAGCCCCAATAAATGTCGACGGTTCTACCAGCCATAATATCACATCTACCTCTGAAAAAGTCCGCATCGCCGTCGATACCATATAGTCACCCAGCCTGTTCTTAGCCTTATGGATGCCAGGTGTATCTAGAAATACAATCTGACCCACCTCGCTTGTATAAACAGTTTGAATTCTATTTCTTGTTGTCTGTGGCTTACTTGATGTAATCGCTATTTTTTGCCCTATTAAACGATTCATCAATGTAGATTTTCCTACATTTGGCCTCCCAATCAGGGTTACAAATCCAGACTTATATTGTGCTGTTACCATATTAACTCCTATTTCTTTTGTTCCACTGTATTCGTGTTATTTTCCACTTTAAATGCTTTTTTCTCTTTCCGCTGTTTTCTATAGCGAAGGATTCCTTTTGTGATTAAGACAACCAAGGTGATTATAACAGCCCATACGATCAAAAATGGCAGGGCAATAATAAAGGCTACGATAAAATCCAAAAATCCTGATGCCACATCATAAAGACTCTCAACAAATCCAACTCTTATCCTATCCCATCTACTTTCATCTACCTGTGGGGTGATTCTATTTACTTCTTCAACATAAAGATATATTGTACTATAATCTACTAAATTGTCATACATACGAAGTTGCGACTCATAAGACTCTAACTGGTATCTGACCTCCGTCATCCTATTTTCAAGTGCGATGATAGCCTCCAAAGTGTCTGCCTGTTCCAACAATTCCTCCAAACGCTTCTGTTCTATCTTAAGAGAATCCCTATGCGCTTCGGTATCAACATACTGTAATGTTACATCCTCTGCGCTTTCACTTTTATTCGTCACATTTGAAATTTCTGATATATTATTTACGAACTCTTCCAGCTTGGAACTAGGTATTCTTATTGTTAAATTTGCAGTACGACTTGATGCTTCGTCATAATAGTTTTTTCCGCTAACATTAGTTGACTCAGCATAACCACCAATTTGTTCAATCCTAAGATCGATTTTCGACATCAAAGTATCAAATTCTTCTGTCTGCACACTCAAATTGACATTTTTAATTAATTTACGATTTGAATCTACCGCTGTCGCTGCATTTGTTTCAACTGCCTTAGCACTTTCTCCTTCTGCAGGGGCAGGGCTTTCCATTGCCGGGGCTGCCTCTTCTACCGCATATATATCATCTGTTGCATACTCTTCACCCGCAGTAGCATATGAGGCATCATAACTCTCACTTGATGCATAGTCTTCACTTTTACTTCCACACCCTGAAATTGCAATTACCATTAATACAACACTCACTAAACGTAATACTGTTTTTTTCATAAACTCTTCCTCCTTTTTACGTTAACCCATCTGTTTTTTATCTTACTATAACAGATACGCATCTACCCCACTCTTTTTATGGCTCTATTTTAATAAATTATAATAAATTTTCAATATTATGAAACAGTTCCTTATGTTCTTCTATTTTCTCTTCACCACCTAATACACAAATGAGATTCTGTGATAACATTGCCTCTACATATTTTGCTAGTCTTCTAATCTCTTTCTGACTCGTATGTAGCACTTCATCACGTTCTCTTTGTAAATCCTCAAATGTTTCCTTTGACAAATATGACCCCATAGAGCGTATTCCCTTTGCCGATGGGTTGAGTGGCACATCCAGGTTGCTGATAGTTCCAATAATATACTTTGTAATATCTCTCTCACCTGCTTTGAACTTTTCCAGATAACTTACAGCGCCGTAATATACATCCAATGTCTTTTTTAGATTTGGATCTCGATACGACACCATATAGGAATCCCCTAACTTCGAAAAGGAATTCATACACCCATAGGCGCCTCCCTTAACTCTTACACTATTCCATAGATAATCATACCCCAATATTACTTTCATGACTTTCAATGCACCCGTATAATCAAGTCCCGCTTCTCTGTAATTACCTGCTACAGCCACATACTGCACCTTTGAGGACGTTTTAAAGCCTTCGTTTAACGGATGCGGCTCAAGAACATAACTTTTCTCCTCTATCGCATCTTTATATAGTTTGTCCTTAAACGGTGCAATTTCTCTCTCTAATTCGATAAATTTCTTTTCTTCAGCTGTATAGTCCACCATCAGATTCTCTGCTCTGAAAATATAATGCATCAGTTCCTTCAGTCTAATAATCATTTCCTGCTTCTCTACTTCAAAATTGCTTTCTATTTTATCCACTAAGTGATAAAAAGAAAGTCCACTCATTAAATCTGCCAGATATGCAGTTTTGGAACAATATGATAATGCCCTTAATGCAGCAGTAGAATGTCCCGATGATGTCATACCCATCTGCATTCTTGATTTAAGCATCGACATAATCTCATGTAAACGTTTATCATCATCGAAATTAGATGTACACAAAATTTCTGTAATCATCGAGAAGGCAAATCCCAGTTTGTCAAACATCACTTTTGCATTTATTTCAAATTTTGTGGTTATTTCTTCTGTATTCTTTGCGTTTGCATAGGTAACCACACTCATATTGATACCACCAGAATTTATGTTGATTTCATTAAATAAATCTCCAAATAAATAATTCTCTGTACTTACATATCCTAACACATTTTTGAGAATTCCGATATAAGGAAGTAATTCATACGGTACCTTATTTAAATCAAATAATAGTGTTAAATAACCGATTCCATTTGTAAACAAATCATGATGTAGCACAAGCGTATCAGACATATATGCTTCTGCGAGCACATAGGGTTCTGCCTCTTTCTTAATATCTTCTATTGTTAATAGTGGAATACTTTCTAACTCTTCCTTTGTACTGGGCTCCTCCTGATATAACGTCAACGCTTCTGTGTCCAAAATTATCTTATGCAATTGTTCCTCTGAAAGACTTTCTTTGTATCTTGCGAGTCGTTCTACTTCTTTTCTCTCCAGTTCTACCGTTAATCCCCGCTTTGGCTCTATTATCACAACTGAACCATGATTATTTTGTAACAGATACTTTTGAATCAGATTTTCAAAGTAACCCTGTTCTACTTGCTCCTTAATAAAAGAAAATGTTTCGTTAGCCTCTATATGCATAAATGGGCTTTTCTCATCATATAACCAACTATCATATGCCTGTAATCCGTAAACAAGTCCCTTGGGATAAGAGCCAAAATCTGCCTCTCTGTATTTAAATTCAAAATAATTGATTCCAGCAAGCAATGCTTTCTGATCCATACCCTCTGCTACAATCTTTTCGAGCACCTCTTTTATTGTATCCAAAAAAGCATCTTTATCCGCTTTATTAGTATTTTTTGCTATAACAGAAAAATAGGGCTGCAATACTCCATTCTCATAGGTACTCATAATGTCTTTACCGATTTTACGATCTAAAAGGGCTTGCTTCAAAGGGGCACCTGGTGCTCCAAGAAGCGCATATTCAATAATCTGGAATGCCAAATACAATTCTTTATTAAGGCTTGTATCAATAACAAGATTATAAGATAAATAGGTATTATCCTCTAAAGGCTCTTCGGCTGTAATTGAATATTCCTTTACACGGGTAGTGATTTCAGAAAAACTCTCCTGCATTTTGATAGAGGAATCAACAGTAATCTTTTCAAATTTACTTAGATATTCCTTGTCAATCCAAACAAGCTTTTCTTCCATATCCATATCCCCATATAAATAGATATAACTATTACTTGGGTGATAATAAGTCTTATGAAACTCTAAAAACGTTTCGTAAGAAAGCTGTGGAATCAATTCGGGATCCCCACCAGACTCAAAAGCATAAGCATTATCAGGAAACAAGGTATTAAAAACCTCTCTGTCCAACATGTCTTCTGGTGAAGAAAAAACACCCTTCATTTCATTATAAACCACGCCATTTATTACAATTGGCTCATCTTTGCTCATAAGCTCATAGTGCCAGCCCTCTTGGCAAAAAATTTCTTCCCTTTGATAAATATTTGGATAAAAGACTGCATCTAGATATACATGCATCAGATTCTGAAAATCCTTATCATTACAGCTTGCTACAGGATATACGGTTTTATCTGGATATGTCATAGCATTCAGAAAAGTGTTTAGAGACCCTTTTACCAATTCCACAAAAGGGTCCTTCGCCGGAAAATGCTTTGAACCACATAATACAGAATGTTCTAATATATGTGGCAAACCAGTGCTGTCTGCTGGCGGCGTGCGAAATCCAATGGAAAATACCTTATTATTATCATCATTAGAAAGAAGCAAAATATTTGCTCCAGTCTTCTTGTGCCGCATCAAATATCCCATTGAATCTAAATCTGATATTTTCCGCTCTTCCAGCATCTCATATTCTGCCAATTGTTTAAATTTCATTTGCTTCCTCCGCAATCATTTCTTTTATTCTTATCTAAATCCACATATTCTTTCATCTTCTCAAAGCATTCTTCCATCTGTTCATAGCCATGATTATAAAACGCTGTGAGCTTTTCGACATTTCTCTCCGCTTTATGAATATCGATTCCATTAGGCCGAATCACAAAAACATGTCCTCTTCTTTCCAAATCCTCTATTAAGTCCATCGTTCTGTTATATACCTGTGGGCGGGTCAATATGCTATTAACCAGATTGGGATAATTTCGATACATAGTCCTTACGACTCTCGCTTCAGCGGGTGAAAATTTCTTACGGTATCCCTTTGGCTTGGTAAGTATAATAACATTCTTTCGATATCCGTTTTGCATAGAATGTACAATCGGTATGGAATCTGCCATTCCCCCATCAAGATAAGGAACTCCATCCACATAGACCATTGGTGCAAAAATCGGCATACTGCTACTTGCTCGGCATATATTCATGACACGACTTTTGCTGCGCCTCTCTTCAAAATATGTTGCCTTGCCAGTCAGGCAATTAATTGCCACGAGTTCGCATCGAATCTCGCTTGAAAAATAGGTGTTATAATCAAATGGTATATATTGATTTGGAAACTTCTCAAAGATTAGATCCATATCAAAAAGACTTCTATTTTTGACTACATTTTTAAAGCTGATGCTACGATATGCTTTTTCTGTTGTGATAATGCAGTCCTTTGTTCTGCCAATCTGCTTCGCTACATAATCTACTGCATTACAGGCTCCGCACGAAACACCGATTACATAAGGAAACCAATAGTTCAGTTCCATCAAATAATCAAGTGCACCAGAAGTAAATACCCCTCTTTGTGCACCGCCCTCTAATATCAGTCCGACCTTTTGCATGAAATCACTTCCTTTATATAATACCTTATACTATCTTATATTTTATCTTATATTTTATCTTATATTTTACCTTATATATTATAGGGTACGAATATGCTCATGTGTAAATAAATGTTCCTGACAATACTCATAGTTTCCATCACACTTTGAGCAGAAACGAAATTCTAACGTTTCATCATCCTTCTCGGTACGACCGCAAATAGCACATTTATGCTTTGTAATACTATTTGCTCTATTTATCTCCTGATGATACATCTTCTTTCGACGTATCTCATGTGGCGAGATTCTTTTATAGTTTCTTGTAGAAAAAAAGAATACAATAAAATTAAGTAATGACGCGACAATCGCTACCTTCGTTTCTACACCACTTACAAAAAAATTAAATAGCAAAATAGCACCATACACATATGCCATCCATTTCATTTTTATTGGAATAATGAAGTAAAGCAGAACCTTCATTTCTGGGTAATTAGCAGCAAACGCCAAGAAAATAGACATATTCACGTAATATGTTGTAAAAAACAGGCTGATTACACTTCCATATCCGACTGCATCTGCAGAATTAATATCCAATCCTGATCTTATCAAGAATAATATAATAGCTCCTACTACTGTAAATATAACTCCCGAAAAAATATATATATTATACCTGAATGCGCCCCATGTCCTCTCAAGTGTTGTCCCAATGGAATAATAAAAGTAAAGCATAATAGCAAGAAACAATATATTATAGCCACTAGGTGGAATAACCATCCATGTAATAATTCTCCATACCTGTCCGTGCAGGATTCTGTATGGATCAAGGTTAATCAAGGTGATGCTACCTGGTAATAATAATTGTAATACGTAACCTATGGCATATGCTCCAACAATATATAAAGACAAATTTTCAAGTGCATATTTCCCATATTTTCGTTCCATCTTATTTAAAAATTTTTCCATTAAACTACTCCTTTTTTCATTCCATTTCGCTTAAACAGAGCCATTAAGTCTCTTTCGTATTGTATCATTGAAGATACTAAAAGTAAACCTGACTTCATAAATATTTAATGGAAAATACGTATTTTTAAGAATTTCGAAAACAACTTGAGATTGCACTTTTAAAGTCCTTGTCGTATAATGTAATTTGGTTTTTATATGTACTATTTTATTCTTTTTTAGGAAGGAAAATGTATTATGGCTTTACACAAACTGGGAATTGACATTGGTTCTACGACAGTTAAAATAGCAATTTTAGATGAGCAAAATGCTTTGCTCTTTTTTGATTATGAAAGGCATTTTGCCAACATTAGAGAAACGCTTTCTTCTCTTCTTAACAAAGCCTTTACTGAACTCGGCGAAATTACATTAACTCCAATGATTACTGGTTCGGGTGGTTTGACGCTTGCGAATCATTTAAAGGTGCCTTTTGTACAGGAAGTAATTGCCGTATCTACTGCCCTGTCATATTATGCTCCACAAACAGATGTCGCCATTGAACTTGGTGGAGAAGATGCAAAAATTATTTACTTTGAAGGTGGCAATGTAGAACAACGTATGAATGGTATCTGTGCAGGCGGCACAGGTTCTTTTATAGACCAAATGGCATCTCTTTTGCAGACAGATGCTATCGGTCTGAATGAATATGCTAAAAATTATCAATCTCTATATATGATTGCAGCGAGATGCGGTGTATTTGCTAAATCTGATATTCAGCCTTTGATTAATGAAGGGGCCACAAGAGAAGACTTGTCTGCATCCATTTTTCAGGCAGTCGTAAACCAAACCATCAGTGGGCTTGCATGTGGCAAGCCAATTCGTGGACATATTGCATTTTTAGGAGGACCTCTTCATTTTCTTTCAGAATTAAAGAATTCGTTTATCCGCACATTAAAACTGGATGATGAGCATATTATTTCACCTGAGCACTCTCATTTATTTGCGGCGATCGGTTCTGCTCTCAATTTCCATGCTGATACGGTTACTACCCTGTCTAACATGGTAGAACGATTGTCATCTGAGATTAAAATGGAGTTTGAAATCGAACGTTTAGAGCCACTTTTTGAGACAAAAAAAGATTATGCCGCTTTCGAAGCCCGACATAATCTGCACTGTGTCGTAACAGATGAGTTGAAAAATTATGAAGGTAATTGTTTTTTAGGAATTGATGCGGGTTCAACAACTACAAAAGTTGCTCTTGTCGGTGAAAATGGTGCCTTACTTTATTCTTTTTATAGCAATAATAATGGTAATCCTTTAGCAACAACGATTCTTTCTATCAAAGAAATTTACAGACTATTACCACCTAGTGCTTCTATCGTACATTCCTGCTCTACTGGTTACGGAGAGGCACTCATTAAGGCTGCCCTAATGCTAGATGAGGGAGAGGTAGAAACGGTTGCACACTACTATGCTGCTGCTTTTTTTGAGCCTGAAGTAGATTGTATCCTTGATATTGGTGGGCAGGATATGAAATGTATTAAAATCAAGAATGAGACTGTCGATAGTGTACAGTTAAATGAAGCCTGTTCTTCTGGATGCGGTTCTTTTATTGAAACCTTTGCAAAATCATTAAACTATACAGTTGAAGATTTTTCTAAAGTAGCACTTTTTGCCAAACATCCGATTGATCTTGGTACACGATGTACTGTTTTTATGAATTCCAAAGTAAAGCAGGCACAGAAAGAAGGGGCGGGTGTAGATGACATATCTGCCGGACTTGCTTACTCTGTTATTAAAAATGCTTTATTTAAAGTAATTAAAATTTCTGACGCATCAGAACTTGGTAAAAAAATCGTGGTGCAGGGCGGTACCTTTTATAATGATGCTGTTCTGAGAAGTTTTGAGAAAATTGCAAAATGTGAAGCTATTCGACCTGATATTGCTGGCATAATGGGTGCTTTCGGTGCTGCTTTGATTGCACGAGAGCGTCATACAAATGAGTATTCTACCAGTATGCTCTCTATAGAAAAAATCCTTTCCTTAGAATTTGTGACAAGTATGACAAAATGCAAAGGTTGCACAAATACTTGCCGTCTGACGATTAATAAATTTACCGGCGGCAGACAATATATTTCTGGAAATCGTTGTGAGCGCGGTATCGGTAAAACGAAAAATGAGCATAACATACCCAATCTATTTGATTATAAGGAGCAGCGCATTTTTTCCTATGAGCCTCTTTCCATTGATGAAGCACCTCGCGGTCGAATTGGTATCCCACGCGTCCTTAATATGTATGAGAATTATCCATTTTGGTTTACTTTTTTCACGAAACTCGGATATCAGGTGGTATTGTCTCCTAACTCCACACATAAAATATATGAACTCGGTATTGAATCCATCCCGAGTGAATCTGAATGCTATCCAGCTAAGTTGGTACATGGTCACATAATATGGTTAATCAAGCAAAATGTACCTACTATATTTTACCCTTCTCTCTTTTATGAGAGAAATGAAACTCCCGATGCAAACAATCACTACAATTGCCCTATTGTTACCTCCTATCCTGAGAATATCAAAAACAATGTAGACGAGATACAGCATGGAGACGTTAAGTTTATAAACCCCTTTATGTCATTTAGAGATGTTAAGATTATTACTGATCGATTAATCGAAGCCTTTCCAGAAATTGCTCCTGCTGATATTATGCAGGCTGCAAATGCAGGATGGGCAGAAATATCTGTTGTTCAAAAAGATATTCAGGCAAAAGGCGAAGAGGTTTTAAAATATCTTGAGGAAACTGGTAAACGTGGTATCGTACTTGCAGGCAGACCATATCATATCGATCCTGAAATACACCACGGTATTCCAGAGTTGATTACTTCTTATGGAATTGCAGTACTAACAGAGGATTCTGTCTCTCATTTAGCTTCTGTGGAACGTCCCTTGCTTGTATCTGACCAATGGATGTATCATTCCAGGCTTTATGCTGCTGCTAATTTTGTAAAAACAAGGGACAATCTTGAGTTGATACAGTTAAATTCTTTTGGTTGTGGATTAGATGCCGTTACTACTGATCAGGTATCTGATATACTTACACGCTCTGGCAAAATATACACCACTCTCAAAATAGATGAAATCAATAATCTTGGTGCCGCAAGAATCCGTATTCGTTCGCTTTTAGCTGCAATTCGAGTAAGGGAGAATAAACAAATCAAGCGGGAAATTCATTCCTCCGCTTATCATCGTCGCATATTTACAGAAGAGATGCGTAAAGATTATACTATTTTATGTCCACAGATGTCCCCGATTCATTTTGATATTATGCAGTCAGCTTTTGAAGCTGGTGGATATCACTTTGTACTATTACAGAACACAACACGAGATGCCGTAAATGTAGGACTAAGATATGTAAATAATGATGCCTGCTTTCCTTCTCTTCTTGTAGTAGGACAAATTATGGAGGCTGTTCTTTCAGGCGAGTATGATGTTAATAAGACTGCTGTAATGATGTCACAAACTGGTGGCGGTTGTCGTGCTACCAATTATATTGCTTTTATCAGGCGTGCGCTTGAAAAGGCCGGTTATCCACAGATACCTGTTATTTCACTTAGTTTCTCAGGTCTCGAAAGCAATCCTGGCTTTAAAATCAATGCTAATCTTCTTCTACGCGCACTCTGTGCTGTGGAATTTGGTGATATTTTTATGCGTTGCCTCTATCGCATGCGCCCTTATGAAGTGGTTCCTGGTTCAGCTAATGAACTTCATAAGCAATGGGAAAAAAGATGTTGTGAATTTGTAGGTGGCCATCATTTTAATCTACTTTCTTTCAATAAAATGTGTAGACAGATTATCAAAGAATTTGATGAACTACCTATTACTGGCATTAAAAAACCTCGTGTTGGCATCGTGGGTGAAATTCTCGTCAAATTTTCTCCTACGGCTAATAATTTTCTTGTTGAACTTCTGGAAGCAGAAGGAGCAGAAGCAGTTGTCCCAGATTTATTGGATTTCTTATTATACTGTTTTTACAACCAGATCTATAAAGCCGAAAAACTCGGCACCAGTAAAAAAGCTGCCTTTCTTTCGCATATTTATATATGGGCATTAGAACAGTTCAGAGGCAGTGCCAGAAAAGCATTAAAAAAGAGCAGGCACTTTACTGCACCTGCTCACATCACTTCCTTGGCCAAATATGCCTCCTCGATAGTATCGATTGGTAATCAAACCGGTGAAGGCTGGTTTTTAACGGGAGAAATGCTGGAATTGATTCACTCTGACATTAATAACATTGTATGTACACAGCCATTTGCCTGTCTGCCAAATCATGTTGTAGGAAAAGGTGTTATTAAAGAGCTAAGACATAGACATCCTCTTTCTAATGTAGTTGCCATAGATTATGATCCAGGTGCAAGTGAAGTAAACCAATTAAATCGAATCAAATTAATGTTATCAACTGCCTATAAAAATCTGCAGGATTAGCAATGTTTTATGCCTTTATTGCGAATAATCCATGTTGATTACATAAACAATATATTTTACCACCATACATTTTCGGAAAACGTACTTCGCCGCTTTGCTCTGGATATAATTTGACCAAAAGAATTCTGGAGCAATCGACATATGCAATAAAGCTAATATAATGTTCTTTATTCATTTCATGTTTAAACGTAATAAAGTAATCTTCTTCTACCGTTTCAATTTGTAATTCATGTGACGCATCAAACTCTTTTGAGATCAGTGCATTAAGTTTCCGTCCGCAACAGGAAATGTCTGACATCCCCGTAGTTGTTAATACATTTCCGCATATAGGACAAAAATAGAATTTTGTTCTCTTTATGTTTCCACTATCTGCATCATTCGGTTGTAAATCTCCCATCAACAGTTTTTCAATATTGATACCTAATACACTGGAAAGTTCATGTAGCAGAGACACGTCTGGACACCCCATGCCTCGTTCCCATTTAGATATCGTCTTATCACTAATATTCATTTTTTCTGCAAGATTTTTTTGTGTCATTCTCTTTTCTTTACGCAAGCTCAATATGAGACTTCCTACTTTATCATAATTCATGTTTTTACACCTCCAGTACATTATAATAAATGCTGATAACGAATTATACAATCGACGCATCATAGAGTTTGGTCAAGAGTCGTTCTAACATATGACTATTTTTTCAGAAACATTCCAAGTCCATCCAGCAGTGAAGGTACCCAGACTGTATAATGTTCTTTCCCCTCATATACCTTATAGGTCAGATTTAATCCGTCATACTCTCTTTTCTCAACACGCTTTACAAATTTTTCTATTGGCCTTTGGAACTGGCTTTTACTTTCCTGTTCCCCTACTGTTATATAAACATTTGCATTTAGTATAGAATTATTTTTACTATAGTCTTCCTCATAATCATCTAGATATCGTCCATCTGTCCGCATCATAAATGTCGGACTGGCAAGCACATAATTTTTGAAAACATCCTTTGTTAATCCGTCACTCTGAAGCAGACTATATAACATAAAGAACCCACCATATGAGGCTCCACAAAAGGTTCTCTCTTTTGCATCAATATTGTATTTACCCTCCACATAAGGTATCACACCATTTACAATCATAGCAAGGAACTCATTAGGTGCCTCTAGTAAGTCACGTTCCCTAATAATATCAAAATTATAATCATCTGGGTATCCGATTCCTATCAGTATAAATTCTTTTGTTTTTCCTGACTGATACAAATCTTTAACAGTGGCATAATCTTCTCGCCTCCAATAACAATCAGTCAGATATACAACTGGGTACATAATAGTCTCATCATAATTATCTGGCAGACATACATCAATTACAAACGTATCATCAATATTATTGGGATATACAAAGGTCTGTGTCCAAATTCCCCGATTCTCCGTTTCTCCAATCGTTAACTCCATTCCTGCGTTACCAACCGTCTGAATCTCCGCACTTGAAACACTTGTGTCAACTGCTTCGATACCAGCTGCTTCGATTGCAACCGCATCTGCTTCAGAAACAGTGTCCTCTTGCCGCAAAGCTTTCTCGGCTACAAAATATACTATAATAACTGCTACTATTCCTAATAAAATAATAGCGTACTTCCTAATCTGTTCCCTATTCATATCAGACTTCTCCTTAACAGCAAATTTTTTATTAATCCTACCACAATACGATTGTGATGTTTTACCAACGATTTGTCAACAAGCAAAAATACCTGTGTGATTTTATCACTGAAGCATTTTTTTGTTATTGATATAGTAACTTTAGTTATAAATGATTTAAGAGTTGAAATGAAAATGAAAGCTTAAAATGATTTTGGAGTTGAAATGAAACTGAAAAACTAACATGATTTTGGAGGAATTATTATGACAATAATGATAATAAAAATAGTGATTGGAACCGTCATTGGTGGAGGCTTAGGGTATTTATACTATAAAAAAGTGGGATGTCCAAGTGGAACTTGCCCGATTACCTCTAGTCGCTTTGGTTCTATTACCTATGGCGCTATGATAGGTTTGATGATTGGTATGTCGGTATAGAAATATTTCAGCAAAATGTTAAGCAATTACTAAAACCGGTTCCTACAAATCTGCTAAAAAATGTGCGGATTTGCATGAACCGTTAGTTTATTAAACCATTAATTTTTCGCAATACACTTTGATGGCTTTGCTCATTAGTGCTGTTGTCCCGACACAGAACTTATCCATATTTTTAGTAAACCTCTCATCGGCAACATACATTTCGCCAAGTCCTGCAAGAATTTCCACTGTACAATCATAATATGATTCTGTGATGAAGCTTCTCCATTCTTCTACTAATGCTTGTACTTTTTCAGATTCTGGGGCTGCATCAATTTGGTCAGCAAACTTTTTCAAAATTGCATCCATTTTGCTCATTACTTTTTCCCAATCCTCATTAGAATACTGATTTGTTTTTACCTTACTCTTAGCGTAAGCATCTGTACCTCCCCATTTTTCTTCTACTTCCTTGGCATACTTTCTCTTTGCTTCTTCAATCGTACTACTATCAAACTCTTTAAAATTCATAGTGCTGTCTCCTTTCAAATTCGCATCTAAAAGGTCAATCAGATTATCTAAACGCTGTCTTTTTAATTTCAATAATTCACGTTGCCTTTTTAATGCATCTTCTTTCTTGTAATTTGAGGCGTTCATAATCTTAACAATATCTTTCAGAGGAAAGTCAAGTTCTCTATAAAATAAGATTTGTTGCAACTTCTCGAGTGCCAACTCATCATAATATCTATAACCGGTTTCAGATACCATGCTTGGCAATAACAAACCAATCTCATCATAATAGTGAAGTGTCCTGACACTCACACCTGTCAATTTTGCTGTCTTACTAACTGAAAAACGCATTATTTCCACCTCCAACTAGAAGTCTACACTATTACGTAACGTACGAGTCAATACCTATTTTCAAATTAAATTATTAATTTATGTCTTTTATTTTTGAGAAAATACTTTCATTGCCCTCATTACATCTTCTTCCATTGCTTCTCTTGCTGCAACTGCTATATCATGAAAAAAAGTAATATCTTTTGTTTTTAATAAATTTTCTGTAGCAGTTACGCCCTCTCTTGCCATATAAGAATAGTAATTTATTTTTCGAACCCCTTTGCTGATGGCTGTTGTATAATCCTCTGGACTAACGCCAGAACCGCCATGCATAACAAGTGGAATATTAACAAGTGCTTTTATTTCTTCAATTCTTTCAAAATCCAATTTTGGTTTCACCTTATAGATTCCATGTGCGGTACCAAAAGAAGCTGCCAATGCATCAATTTTTGTTTCTTCCACAAATGCTTTTGCGATAGCAGGGGCTGTATATAAATCCTCCATCTTTACATCCATCTCTGTTCCTGCCTCATGACCTCCTAATACACCGATTTCAGCTTCTACAGAAGCACCTGTTTTCTTTGCCATTTCTACTGCCTTTTTTGTATTTGCAACATTCTCATCATAGGATAATCTTGAGCCATCATACATAATTGAGGTAAATCCCATATCTAAGGCTCTTTGTAAATAATCCAATGTCTCGCCATGATCTAAATGCACACAGACTGGCACTTTTGCTTCTTTTGCTTTTAGCACCATGACAGAACCAATCTCTGATAATGGAGATATTTGTTCATGCAATTCTGCATGGCTAATAATAACGGGAACATTTAATTTTTCTGCAGCATGTAGTACTGCCATTAAACATTCAAAATTGGGTGTATTAAATGCACCCACTGCATAATTTTCTTTTTCTGCACTTTCCAATACTTCATTTAATGTTACTAACATCTTATATCCTCCCTGTCTATTTCATTATTTTCAATTACTTGTTTGTACTCCTCTTCACTCTCAAGCATCTCTATTTTCACTTGATAGGTGATGCTCTCTTCTGGTTGTATAAATTTTAATGTTCCATCTTCTCGCATCTTGTCTCTTCCATCTGGATGACAATTTCCGGGTTCTAAGCCTAAAACATAATCATGTATGCCCATCATTTTCCATTCCGTAAAGTAATCTAATATTGCTGTATCAAATGAAATCAGAAGTCCTTTTTGAATATCTGGATTGAAAATTGCTGCTTTTCCCTCTTTTTCAAATTGATGAAAATAGCATTGCTCTTCAAAATGTGCCGTCGGCTCTATTATCTGATCCCAAGTATCCATATCCTTTGCCGCATGTTCGTTTCTGGCGATAACATGCTTCGATGAAATATGCAGTTTGGCGCGTTCGGATAAAAGAGGATATCCGATATTCATATGGTACAGAATCATAAGTGGAGAAGCTATATCTCCGTGATTCGTAATTTTGTCTTTTATTATAATACAATTTTTTAATTTTGAACACATTATGACACGATTCAGTTCCAGCTTTCTGCAAAAGATACCTGCATCCTTTACGCTGGCATGCACACGAATGCTTTCTTCGTCCATTTCCCAGTAAATATGCTCTGCTGGTATATTATTGTAGTTTCCATGAAGTGGTAATGCTTCTCCATCATCTATGCATGGCGACCCTACTGCTGTTAATCCACAGGTTGTTAAAAACCCTGCTGTAAATGATTTTAAAAAGCCTGTTCCAGTGGCATCATAATATGCAGGTGCCACATATCCATTAGGTGAAAAATAGCTGAAGTTATCTCCCTTAAAGCTAAGTCTAGAGATGTCAGCGCCCCTGTCAGCAGATACGGTAAATTCTATTCCCTTTCCATTCTTGACTTGAAATAATCGCATGCCATCGCCTTTTCCTCCGATTAGCCTATGCTCCTCTACACCAAAAAGCTGTGATTCATGTCCTACATATTTTAACCTTTCCATTATTTATGCTCCTTCCCTCTCTGGTCATATTGTTTATACCAGCTTTCTTACAGCTTTATATAATTTACGATATCTTTTATATTCTTTACTATATGCATTATACATCTCTTTTCTAGGATAATAAGTCTCTTTCTCATTAATCATACGCTTTGCCGCATGTTCGAGATTTTCAAAAACACCTATTGCCAGACCTGCCATGATGGCACAGCCTGTTGCTCCTGCTTCTGATGAATCAAGTGATACAATGGGAATATTTAAGATATCTGCTTTCATTTGCATCCATACCCTTGACGCCGCACCGCCGCCTGTCGCTCTCAGTGTTTTAATTTCAATGCCTGCTTTTTTAAGCAATTCTATATTTAACCGCATTTCATAGACAACACCTTCCATCATTGCTCGGTATAAATCTGATGCTGTATGGCTAACAGTCAGACCAATGATTGCTCCCTTAGAGCCAGCATCCATATAGGGCGTTGCTGCTCCAGCAAAATGTGGCAATACTAATATTTTTGTCGGCTCATCAATCATGTTTTTTTCTAAAATTTCATACACAGAGGTCTTATTGTTCGCTGCTTCTACTTTTTCCAATTTAGCAAGATTGTCGATATACCACTGCACTAATGCTCCTCCTGTAAAAGAAAATGCATAGGTAACATATTTTCCCGGAAGCACATAGGGGACAATCGCATAATTGCCTGCCTGCATAGCTTCATTTTCTGGAATCCCATTAAAAACTGGTGTCACACATTCTACTGTCCCTGCTCCATCTACGGCACTATCACTTGAAAATACACCTGCTCCAATCGCTGCAGCCACCTGATCATGCCCTACTGGAACAATTATAGTGTTTTCTGTCAGACCAAGTTTTTTTGTGATTTGCACCAGCACGGTTCCAGCATTAGTGCCACTCATAACTGGTTTTGGAAAAAGACGATAATCGATTCCTGCCGCATTTAATATCTCATCACTCCATTCAAGTGTTCGGATATCGAAGGCCATACTCCTGGTCGCAAGTGAATAATCTATCACAGCATTCCCCGTTAGCATATAAACCACAAAGTCTTCCATCATTAGAATGTGTTCTGCTTTGGCATAATCTTCCGCTGCATTTTCTTTGATCCACATCATTTTAGGCAATCCATACATGCTATGAGGATTTAAACCCGTTATGTATGATATTTTATCCTTTCCAAGCATATTTACGATCTGATTGCACTCTGCCACGCCTCTCGCATCAGTGTCCAGAATCGCCGGACGAATTGGTTGATTGTTCCTATCAAGCATTACAAAAGTTTCACCAAAGCTCGTTACGCCAATTGCCTGGATATCCGTGTAGTGTTCGGTTGCATCTATTATTACATCCTGCACTGCACGCCAGATGTGTTCTGCATTTACTTCATGCACATTACTGCCTCTCTCTACTTTATAATTTCGATAGGCACGATAGTGATAATTTCCCTTGTTGTCATAAATTGTGATTTTACATCCTGTCGTACCAATGTCCAGCCCCGCAATTGACATACTGTCTCCCTCCTGCTCTTTTTCTAATCAATATCAATTACATCATAATGAAGATAGGTAGAAAATGCTTCTGTTAAAATAGATTTCATATGCCCAACACTAATAGTCGTATGATGTTTAAAACCATTTTTCGCCAGTAAAATTAATTTGTTTTGCAAATCTGATATTTCTGCCACACCGGCGCAACCAAAATATCCTTCCTCAATGACATCATTGGTCATTTCTCCTTCGCTTGCATAAATAGTCAATTTTCCATACTCTGTTTTACAGTTTGCAAAGGTCATTGGAAATGCCTTTATTCTTCCTTCGTTGCTCCCCCATCCACTTCCTGGATCTCCCTTTGCAAACATCTTATGCTCCGTTACAGTTCCTTTTCCCATCATTAGGCTTTGCGCCGTAGAACCACAATGAAACAGAATAACCTTGTTTTCATTGTCACCATAATTATTGTTCCAGTCAAGACAAGATGTCGGTTGCAAGGATGCAAGATTCATCGCGCGCATGGTTATTGCAGAGCAAAGATCAATCTCACATGAAGCTACGATACCCCGGTCATTTAATTCACTCAATAATACGCAGGGACAAATGCGAAGATAAGTCTCTATCTCATTCCAGCATCGTAATGTAATCGCATCTAAGCGATATTCATTTATATATTCATCAATGACAACAGAAACCTTAGCTAATGTATTCATATTTTCATTTGGCAAAAGAGAAAAATCCGAATAGTGCAACAACGCTTCTTTCTTTGTGACAACTGCCACTTCCGTATCTTCTTTCGCTCTTACCTTCTCAAATAACTCCGACAAATCAAATGATTCTACATTAATGCCATATTTCTGTAATGTCGTTTCATCAAAGCGAACTGTTTTAAATGCAGTTGTCCTTGCACCGATACAGCCTATGTTAAAGTGCCTCATACCATTTACCACTCTACAGATAGCTGCAAAATCATTCAGATTTTCTTTGAATTTCTCAGATAAAGGATGGACTACATGCGGTTTTAACACGGTAAATGGTACTTCATACTGGTGGAATACGTCTGTTACTGAAAATTTACCACAAAAGGCATCTCTCCTGTATTTGAATCCCATTTTTCCGATTTCATCTGGATAAGCCTGCATTAATATCGGAACATTTGCATGCTCCAGAGCTGTAATTGCACCATTTTCATCTGCAAAGATTGGCATACATAGAATCACCCCATCGAATTTCCCTTCCTGCTCCTTTAACCATTTTGCGTAGATACGTCCTTCTTCTCTTGTTTCTACTGCGCCGTATCTGGTAGCATTCACGTCCATAATCAAGTAATCATATCCTGCATCTGTTACTGCCTTCACCATATCAGTTCTGGCATTTGATATTAATTCTGCGGGCATAAATCCTCTGTTTGTAAAATATAAGGCAAATGTTGTTTTTTTCATAAAAAAACCTCCTACTATCTTTATTTTTGTTCCTTCCATTGGAAACGCTATAAAGATATTGTAAAAGGTTTTTTTATTAATGAATAGAATATAACGTATGAAAAACTGTAAAATCGTCCATTTTCAAAATCAATTTTCACTTGCATCCTGTTGGTATTGCTTTCTGTATTTCTTTGTTGGTAATCCTACATTCTTCTTGAATGTTCGACAAAAATAATTATAGTCAGTAAATCCAACTTTTTGAGAAATCCTCGTAATGGAATCATTGGAATCTTTTAAATATTCTTTTGCCTGTTCTATTCGTTTTTGTTTTATATATTCTGCAATTCCCATCCCTAGATACTGATTTGATACTTCATATAATTTACTCCTGCTGATTTGAAATATATCACATAAATTCTCTACAGAAATTGTCTCAGACATATGTACTAGGATATACTCATTCAGTTTATGCATAAATTGCTGTTTTTCCATATGAAGCATATCTTTATGGAGAACATAGAACGTACATGCCTCCATGATTTTTGCAGCTGCCTTAATCTGCTCATGATTTTTATAGGTAATGGACATAATGACTGTATCGTCTAACTTTGTTTCTAATTGATAGGTCTGACAGTTTTCGTGAATGGAACAAAGTAGTACGGCAGAATCCTCTATGTCAGTTAATTGACCAAACATCGTATATCCTATGATTACTCCGTTGTCTTTTAAAGGTGCTGTTGCTTCAATTAATCCTGCATGGCAACGGTATACCATTAATTCGCCGCTTTTTCTACAATGCGCAAATGATTTTTCATTACTCTCTCGGCAATATTTGCGTGTTTGCTGATTACTGTGCATGACCTCACAAAAAGAGCAATGGCTTTCTGGATATGCTAATATTTCTTGATAATCCGCATCAAAAATCACGATTCTCATTCCTGTCAGCGTATGAAAATCTTTCAACAGCTCTATTAATTTCTGCGTTTCCAGGCTAAGTTTCAACTACTTTCTCTCCCGCGACATACTCTGTTCTAATTATCATCATTTCTTAATTTGAGGCCTTCATTTCTACAAAACTATAGTTCGAATTTATCAACCAACTTTTTTAATACATTCATTTCTTCTTGCAGACGATTGCTGGCATTGGCACTAACAGATGCCGACATTACATTTGCATCAACAACATGTGCTATTTCTTCTACCCCTTCTGCAATCTGACTTACAGCTTCACTCTGCATCTTAGAGTCCATTTCAATTTTATCCATAATCGTAGTTATTTCCTGTGCACCATCCACAACCTTAATCAACGCTTCGGCAGTATGGTCAGCCAGCGCAACACCTTTATTCACAGCTTCCATTGCTTCATGGATAAGGTTTGTGGTAATTCTCGCTGATTCAGAAGATTGCTGTGCCAGTATCCCAACCTCACTGGCAACCACCGCAAATCCTCGACCTTGTTCTCCAGCCCTCGCGGCTTCAATAGAAGCATTTAATGCAAGTAGATTAGTTTTTTCGGCAATAGCAGCAATCGCATTTGCAATTTCTTCTATTTTCGATGATGAATCTTGAATATCCGCCATTGCACCTAATAGATTTTTCATTTCAATATTACCATATTCAATTGATTTTGTAACGTCTTTGACTTTAAAATTTGCATGCATGGCGCCTTTTGCATTATCTTTTATCGAATGATCAATTTGTTCTATTGATGCAACAAGTTCTTCTATGATACTTGCCTGATTGCTTGCTCCATCTGATAATTTAGCGGAAAGACCTGCAACATTTTCAGAATCATCCAGTACTTTATCGGCCGATATATTAATCTGTTCTAATGTATTATATAATGAGTTTGTAATTTGCGTTAATGCTTGCTTCACTTTTGCAAATTCACCTTCGTAGTCGTTCACTACTTCAACCTTTATACAGCCATCAGCGATTCTATTAAGCACGCTTGCTATTTCATCAATATAAGAGCTGTAGCTATTCAGCTTCTTCAGCGTAATATCTATGCACAATGCCAGCTTTCCAAACTCGTCCTTTGTTTTCATATCTTCGCTTATAACAACACTTAGATCTCCTTTTGAAACTCTTTCCATAACCTCATTTATTCCCTCAACCTCACCTATGATAGAACGAGACATTAGTTTTGAATATACATAACCACATATGATGCTGAGAATCATAATTCCTATCACTAATATATAATATACCATACTCTCCATTTCTGACTTCTGTTCTGTTTCACTAGCCCATATACTTGCCAGCTCAACCACTTTGTCTATAAATGTTCTATGCTCTAAGTATGCTTCGCTCATTTCTTCATAGGCACTATTTATTTTTTCATTGTCATTTGCTTCAACAGCCGGCACCATTTTATTATAAAAAATATCATAAAATCTTTCTGCAGCTTCATAGGACTTTATTAAAAATTCATTGCTTATCTCATCACTGATTTTCCCATCTTCTTGACACTCCATCCAGAAGGTGTGTCTTTCATCATACATCCCTTTGAGCTCATTAATATATTCTAATTTGGATTTACGAGCATCTGCATTTTCTGCAAGCATATATTCGGTTCCTGTCAAATATGACTCGATAATATATTCTGGTGGAGGCAATATATCTGCTATTAAATCTTTACTGAGAATGATTTCATCATAGGTATTGCTACCTATTTTTAATTTTCCCAAGGCAAAAAAAGTAACAATTCCAATTAGTACGATGAAAAGAAGTAATACCATAGCAAAGCTAGTCATCCTTTCTTTTATTTTTGTACCTTTCAGTTTCCAGATAATCTTCTCCATCATTTCTTTCCCATCCTCTCTGCTAACTGGTTATTCGTTGCATTTCTTGCTGTTTCATCTCTTGTTCACTTAATTGTACGCAAAAAAACGCTTATCTCTCGATAAGCGCCTTTGCCCTTGTTTAAAATAATCTTAGCATACTCATTTTTATTTTGCAAATACTTTCTATCGTGCATCGCACGTGCATCGCGCTAATTGCATTACACTAATTACACCACATTAATTGCACCACACTAAACTGTTTTAAATGCTTCCTCTAAATCCTGAATAATATCATCAATATTTTCAGTTCCAATAGAAAGGCGAATTGTATTTGGCTTAATTCCCTGATCAAGCAATTCCTCCTTCGTCAGCTGTGAATGTGTCGTTGATGCCGGATGAATGACTAGTGACTTCACATCTGCCACATTTGCAAGGAGTGAAAAAAGCTCTAAATTGTCAATAAAGTCCTGTGCTTTTTTTGCATCTCCCTTAATCTCAAAAGTGAATATGGAGCCGCCGCCTTTAGGAAAATACTTTTTGTATAATGCTTTTTGAGTTGCATCCTCTGTCACTGAGGGATGATGCACTTTTTCCACCTGCGGATTCTGACTTAAATACTTCACTACCCGTAATGCATTTTCGACATGACGCTCTACGCGAAGCGAAAGTGTCTCCAATCCCTGCAAAAATAGAAATGCATGAAAGGGTGAAAGGGTGGCTCCCGTATCTCTTAACAAAATTGCGCGGATTTTTGTAACAAAAGCTGCTGGTCCAACCGCTTTGGTGAAGCTGATTCCATGATAGCTTGGGTTAGGGTCTGTTAGGGATGCAAATCTTCCTGATGCTTCCCAATCAAATTTACCACTGTCAATAATGACGCCGCCAATTGTCGTTCCGTGTCCGCCTATAAATTTTGTAGCAGAGTGTATGACGATATCTGCACCAAATTCAATCGGTCTTACCAGATAAGGGGTCGCAAATGTATTATCCACAACGACAGGTATTCCATAGGCATGTGCAATCTTTGCAATAGCTTCAATATCGACAACATCTGAATGTGGATTTCCAAGTGTCTCGATAAATACTGCTTTCGTATTTTTTTGAATGGCTTTTACAATTGCTTCTTCAAATGGGTCTACAAAAGTTGTAGTAATTCCATATTGCGGAAGCGTATGTGCTAACAGGTTATACGTACCACCATAGATATTCTTTGCCGCCACGATATGATCACCGTTCTGTGCAAGATTCTGTATGGTATAAGAAACTGCGGCTGCCCCTGAAGCAACTGCTAACGCTGCCACCCCGCCTTCTAATGCTGCAATTCTTTTTTCAAAAGCATCCTCCGTTGGATTGGTAAGCCTTCCATATATATTCCCTGCATCTGACAAATTAAATCTTGCAGCCGCATGTGCTGAATTATGAAAAACATACGAAGATGTCTGGTAAATCGGTACTGCTCTGGCATCGGTTGCTGGATCTGGCGTTTCCTGTCCAACATGCAATTGTAATGTCTCAAATTTTAACTTTCTGTCTACTCTTTTTATTTTATCACTCATGCTATTCTCCATTCTGCATATTTTAAAAATATGACTTGCTCTTTTTTATTCATAATTAGTCTGTGAAAAGTGGCGTTGATAAGTATCTTTCTCCTGTATCTGGCAATAATACCACTATATTTTTCCCTGCATATTCTGGTTTCTTAGCAATCTGCTCAGCAGCAAATAATGCCGCGCCTGATGAAATACCAACTAAAATACCTTCTGTCTGTGCAAATACTCTGCCTGCTAAAAATGCATCTTCATTTTGCACAGTAATAATTTCGTCATAAATCTCTGTATCTAAAGTCTCAGGAACAAATCCTGCTCCAATTCCTTGGATTTTATGTGCGCCTGCTATTCCCTGCGATAATACTGGCGAACTTGCTGGTTCCACTGCAATTACTTTAATGTCAGAGTTTTGGGATTTTAAAAATACACCTACACCAGAAATGGTTCCACCAGTTCCTATTCCTGCCACGAAAACATCTACGGCCCCATCTGTATCCTTCCATATTTCAGGACCAGTTGTTTTTCTATGAACTTCTGGGTTTGCAGGATTTATAAACTGGCCGGGAATATATGCACCTGGTGTTTCTGCTGCGATTTCATCCGCTTTTGCAATAGCACCCTTCATTCCTTTCGTACCATCGGTCAGTACAAGTTCTGCTCCATATGCCTTTAATAGATTTCTTCTTTCAACACTCATTGTTTCAGGCATTGTTAAAATAATTCTGTATCCTTTTGCTGTTGCTATGGAAGCCAGCCCAATTCCCGTATTTCCACTTGTTGGTTCGATAATAACTGAACCTTCCTTTAGCAAACCCTTCGCCTCTGCATCTTCGATCATGGCCAATGCGATTCTATCCTTCACGCTTCCCGCAGGATTAAAGTACTCTAGCTTTGCTATTATTTTTGCATTAATGTTCCTTTTTTTTGCATACTGTTTTGCTTCCAGTAAAGGTGTTCCTCCAATTAGTTCAGTTACACTCTCATAAATCTTTTTCATAATTTGTCTCTCCTTCCATTGCAGTTGAGTCTTTACTTATATTCATAGTTACTTAGTAGGTTTTGTATGATTAAAATCATAACCATTTTCAAGAGATTTGTCAACAGTAATTTTTTTAGGTCATATTAGGTCAAAAAAAGAACCAAGTATGATACTCGGTTCCTTTTGTGTCGGTTCTTTTCTACTAAGCTTCGTAATCTTTTTCCACTGTTGCATCAGGTGCGTTTTTTTGAACACTCTCGATACCATTTAAGCATGCTGCTTCTGTGGTATAAACTTCTGATGTTGCAATGATCTGACCGTTTGATGCCTTGAGATTAAAATGATACCCTGCGTTTGTTTTTGAAACTACAAATTTTCCCATGATTATTTCCTCCTGTGCGAAAGTAATATTGTCATTCATAGTATACAATATTTTTTGCTGAAAATCAAAAGATATTCATCCATTATAGTAAGAAGGCTGTGGAACCACTTTTATTGTTACACTATAAGCTGTTGATGCCTATCTTGATTTTTTTGTATAATAACGAATACTATTATTTATGGGCACTAAATTTTTCAGGGCTAATATGACAGTATCCATTTGGATTCTTCGTAAGATACTTTTGGTGATATTCTTCTGCTTTCGTATAATTAAGTAAGGGCTCCACTTCAATTGCGATCTTCCTGCTGTACTTTTTTTGCAGTTGATTAATTGATTCTAAAATGGTTGCCTTCTCGCTACTATCAATATAATAAATTCCTGTGCGATACTGTGATCCCGTATCTCCACCTTGCCTATTTACGCTGGTAGGATCAATCACATCATAATATAGCTCTAGCAAAAATTCTAAACTAATACGGCTATCATCATATTCCACTTTAACCGTTTCTGCATGCCCTGTATTTTTTCGGCAAACTTCCTCATACGTTGGATGATCTGTATTTCCATTCGCATATCCTACTTCTGTTGATAAAATGCCGGAAATATTTTCTAAATATTTTTCTGTCCCCCAAAAGCAACCGCCTGCGAGATAAATTTCTTTTTTCATTCTCATTCCCTCCCAAAAGTGTTTTCAAAGTTGCACATTTACTTTAACTATCCGTCAATGAACCATTGCTTTGTGCCAAATGGATATGCTTTTCCAGCTCTGATGGTGTTAGTGGCTCTGAAAACAAATACCCCTGGATTTCATCGCATTCCATTTTTTTGAGACATTCCCACTGTTCTTCTGTTTCAACACCTTCTGCAATGACTTTAATATTATTTACTTTTGCGACTGAAATAACCATCTGGACGATAGATTTAGAATAGATATCGCTCTCAATATGGTCAATTAATTCCTTTGCTATTTTAATCCTGTCAACCGGTAACTGCCTCAAATAATGCAGAGAGGAATAGCCTGTACCAAAATCATCTATGGCAATGGAAATACCTTTTTCCCTTATTTGATTTAAAGTGTCTTTTATCATTTCACTATTTTCCAATTGGACATTTTCAGTGATTTCAATTTCAAATTCATCATGTGGAATCTGATATAGTTTTAATATTTGACACAATCTGTCGGCAAATCTAACTTCCAACAGTTGTTTACTGGATACATTGATTGCCATTTTTAAATTTGTTTTTGATTCGATTCTCCACTTTGCCAATTGCTTTGCAGCCTGTTCCATAATCCAATATCCCAAAGGAATAATCATTCCATTTTCCTCTGTCAACGGAATAAACTCCATTGGTGGGATATAATCACCACTTTTGGTGTACCATCTTAGTAATGCTTCTACTCCGTAAATGCTTCCATCTGCGCATAGTACTTGTGGCTGGTATTGAAGTGAAAATTCTTCATCATAACGTACTTTTTTTAATTTCAGATCAATTCTATCTTTTTTATTTATATAGTTACCAATCTGATCATCATATTTTTGAATGATATTAAAGCCAATTTTTCTTGCCTGCATCATAGCAGTATCTGCATTTCTGACTAGTTCTACTACATTTTTAGAATCTACTGGATAACAGGAAATTCCAATATTTATGGTAATTCTTATTACATTATTTTCAATCAGATAATTATCACTACAATAATTTATGATTTTTTCAGCCTGATTAATTGCTTCCTCATAAGATTCCAGAGATTTAAAGACAGCTACAAAAACATCTTCCCCATAGGAAGTAGCGAGTCCGCCTTTTTCCTCCATGATTTTTTCAATTCGCTTTCCAACTTCTCCTAATGCCTTTTCTGCTACATATTTTCCATAGACTGACTTCAAACTTTTATATTTATTTTGGTCAATATACAAAAGATATATCTTTTCATTAAGTGCTATATTCCGCATTTGCTTTTCCAGATACTCTTCCAGATATCTTCTGTTTTTAAGACCTGTAATAATATCCGTACTCATAACTCTAATGATTTCAACCGTTCTCTCTTCAACACGTTGTTCCAGTTCAATAACATATTCCTTTTCTTTTCGTAATATTTCATCTCTGTGTATACTGTATTGCGTGAAACTCGTAAAGATAAAATAAAACATGATTGCTGTTACTAGAAATAGTAAGGAAGGGGCTTGTACTCCTTTAAACACAATCAATAAGAATGGAACAGTAAGAAATAGCAATTCTTTTTTAAATTGTTTTAATCCAGCCTGCGGTTGCTTAACTTCAGAACTTTTAGCGCTATCGTATCCCTTTAGTTTAATCCATCCGCCAATACCCATCAAGGTAAATGCGATTACATAGCCACCATCCAGTAAGGAATTAGGTTCATATGATCGATAAAAATATTCATAATAGTAAATGATATCCGTTACAACAAACGCAATACCACCAGCTGCGGAAAACTTAACAAATAAAGGTGCATTTCGATCTCTCACTGAAAAGAACCATATATTTGTCCATGCATAGATTACATAATCTGTTATCAATGAAAACATAGAAACTGGATCCGTTAATAATACTGCAGCTCTTTCTGGATTCTGTTCAAAGATAAATACCCATACAAGAACCATAACACTGACTGAAACCATCAACGTATCAAGAAAAATCTGCATTCTATTCCAACTTCTAACCTGAAAATATCCTGATAACATCAAAGACAACACCAGAAATAGATTGGTCAAAGAATATCCATAGGTGATTACCAGATTGCTCTCTGGATCAACATGAAGGACTATTGTGGAAAATCCCCACATAAAATCACATAGAAACCAAGTAAAAATCGATAATGCAAAAAACAATCCCGAAATTTTCAACAACTTGTGGCTTTCTTTCTGGTAAAACCCCCAAAAAACAGGTAGCAATGCAATCAATGTTATAGTGGGGGATAGAATATCACCGATTATATTGTTTTGATACACCAGTGCAATAAAATAAACCAGATATAATAAAGCCATTGGAATTACATATCTTTTTTTCATCCTATCCCCACCCCCATTGGTAGTTAATTTGACATTCTATAAGTGAAAGAATCCAACCGTTTGATCCAGTTTTTCTGCACTTCTTTGATTTTCCATTGTCTGTTCCAATACCTCATTTGTTTTTAAAGCAATGTCTGTTACTCTCATAGCGATATCAGTTGTACCCTGTGCACCTTCTCCCGCTGCTGTTGTAATTTCTTCAATTGCACGTCTCATTTGCTGTATTGTTTCATATAATTCCTCTGCAATCGCATTAATTTCTGCCACTACTCCTTGTACCGCATCTGCATCCTGATCGTATCGAAGACTTGTATCCACAAACATCTTATAATCATTTAAAACCTGATTATCCACAAAGTCAAGTAGCGCTCTTGAGTCCTGTACCACACTTTCTACTGCTTCCGAAACATTGTATGTAATGTCATTAATTCTTGATACTGCATTTTTTGAATTTTCAGCCAATACTCTTATTTCATCTGCTACGACTGCAAATCCTTTTCCTGCTTCTCCTGCTCTGGCTGCTTCAATTGCTGCATTTAATGCAAGCAGATTTGTTTGAGAAGTAATTTGTAAGATTGTCTGGGAAAGGCCTTTGATTTCTTCTATGGCTCCCGTCTTTTTTATAGACTCTCGTAACTGTGTATTCGTCCTGTCATAAATATCTATTGCATTTTGGTGTGATACACCAGTTTCATTTTTCAGCTTTCCTGCACGTTGTTTGATTTCAACCGCTAGTTGCTCCCCATGCAAGGTTCTATCCTTCATATTTGTTACTTCAGTTTCTATCTCATAAGTGGAAGCATTCAGCTCTTCTGTTGTTGCCGAGGTCTCCTCCATCCCAGCCGATAGTTGTTCTGTTGTTGCCGATATGTCTTCAATATTTCCGTGAACTTCTTCCATTCTCCTAGATGATTGTTCAGCAATTGTTTTCACACTTTCTGACTCTGATTGAATATTCATTATAATCTCTGCGATTTTCGCCTGCATATTATGTGAAGAGCGTGCAATGATTCCTATTTCATCTTTTCGGTCCAACAGTTTTCCTTCAAACTGGAAATTAAAATCTCCCTGTTCCATGAGTTGCAGTCTATCCTGAATCATCTTGATCCCTTTTGCAATGGCATTACCCATAAGATAGGAAACTACAATTCCTGCAACCAGTAACACACCTGCAAGCAACACAATCATAAGCATTGTATGATCTATCTTTTCTGATACAACGTCCGTATATATTCCTACAAACCACATCCCAATGATAGCTCCACTATCATCTTTAATCGGAACATAATAGGTTTGTGCTGACTTTCCTAAAATATCAGCCGCCCCAGAATATGCTTTCCCCTGATTTAAAACCTGTTCTATTACTTC
>Ga0209373_10001039_pt1 | contig 36453 bp, 32 predicted proteins | sample Higcelweek5metaG_FD_187173 | JGI IMG/M metagenome (GOLD analysis project Ga0209373, IMG submission 187173) | Freshwater pond sediment microbial communities from the University of Edinburgh, under environmental carbon perturbations - High... | ecosystem: Environmental > Aquatic > Freshwater >... | reverse complement strand
TTCGCCATATTGGGCGAACAGATTGCGGAGATCGTCCTCGGAGGTGCTGAAAGCGATGTTCCCGACATAAATAGACTTAGGCATGCGATGAAACTCCTAAAAGAAACAGAAAATAATTGTCGCCCATTTCGCCTGAGCAAAAAGCATCCAGTCAACTTGTCCAGATGCTGTAAAGTACGCGCGGCCAAAATGGATGTAAAGCACTAATATGCATTTTTTGAAAATAATATTTTGCGCAAGCTCGCGGCGTTCCTTGTGATAAAAAAAGAAGCAAAATTGCGCCGCGCTCCAGTAAAATGTTGCAGCGGTTTTGTTGCTTTCACACTCCAATGCCGCCGCGTTTTAGCATTGTTTTACGGCCATGTTTCTCAGCGCAAGTACTAGTGCCGCAACACAATCCACAGCGCAAAAAACAGCAGCGCCGACGCAGACAAACCGCATCGGCGCATGTTGATTGAGGCGGGATACAGCCTGTACGCACGGCAACCATTTCAGCGGCGCGCGCAAGCGTTTTTGCCCGGCGCAATGCGGTTATTCGCCGCCCTCCGCCGCCACCTCGCCAAAAACAACGACATCCGCGGCGCTGCGTTCCGGCGCGATGCCCACGGCGGCGAGCCATTCAGCAAAGGCATCGCGCGCGCGCTGGCCATACAGCTCCTTGCGGATCTTCTTGCCCGCGCGGCGGTTCAGCTCGGGCATGAGGCCGAAGTGCGCGTTGGAAGGCTGGAAGCTCTTGGGCGGCGTGGCGCGCAAATGGCCCAGCAGCGCGCCCAGGGCGCTGGTGACCGGAGGCGGCGGCAGCACGCGTCCGGCAAGCTTCTCGGCCAGCATGCGCCCGGCCCAAAGCCCGCACGCGGCGCTCTCCAAATAGCCCTCGACGCCGGTGATCTGCCCGGCGAGGAACACGCCAGGCCGGGCCCTAAGCTCCAGCTCCGGCGTCAGCACCGTGGGTGCATCAACATAGGTGTTGCGGTGAATGCTGCCCAGACGCAGAAACTCGGCATGCTCCAGGCCGGGGATCATGCGGAAAACGCGCTGCTGTTCCGGATACTTGAGCTTGGTCTGGAAGCCCACGAGGTTGAAGGCCGTCTTTTCCTGATTCTCCGCGCGCAGTTGGACCACGGCAAAGGCCTCCTCGCCGGTGCGCGGATTGGGCAGGCCAACGGGCTTGAGCGGCCCAAAGCACAAGGTGAGCCGCCCGCGCTCGGCCATCTCCTCCACGGGCAGGCAACCCTCGAAGTGGATCTCCTTCTCGAACTCGCGCGGGGCGACCTTTTCCGCAGCCATAAGCGCCGCCAGGAAGGCGTCGTACTGCGCCTCGGTCATGGGGCAGTTGAGGTAGTCGTCTTCCTCCGGCCTGTAGCGGCTGCCCCAAAAGGCGATGTCCATGTCCACGCTCTCGCGGCTGATGATGGGCGCGATGGCGTCGTAGAAATACAGGCGCTTGCCGCCCTCCACAGCCGTGGCCTCGGCCAGGCTGGCGGCGAGGGCGTCGCTGGCCAACGGCCCTGCGGCCACAACGACGGCGTCAAAGCCCGACAACTCCGGCGCGTCCAGGCTTGCTATCTCCTGGCGCACAATCTCGATGCCCGGCTCAGCCTCAAGGCGCTTGGTGATGAAGCGGGCGAATTCCGTCCGGTCCACGGCCAGAGCCTTGCCCGCGGGAATGCGCGTGGCGTCCGCGGCCTTCATGACCAGGCTGCCCAGCTCGCGCATCTCCATTTTCAGAATGCCGATGGCCGTGGTGAGTTCATCTGAGCGCAAGGAGTTGGAGCAGACCAGCTCGGCCAGGTGCTCCGTGGTGTGCGCGGGCGAACTCTTGCCCGGGCGCATTTCGAACAGACGCACCCGCGCCCCGGCCTTGGCCAGAGTCAGGGCGCACTCGCACCCGGCCAGCCCGCCGCCGATGATCGCCACGCGCTTGCCCGCGGCGCCCTTGCCCGTCTTCGCCTCGTTGTTATCCGCCATGATTTCCGCTATCCTCATAAATGTTCAGCGCAACAGTTGGTCAATGCACACTACAACCCGGCGCGGCCAATGAACCAGCACGAATCAAGCGAGCCAATCCCCGGCGGCGACCCCATTCTGGACATCCGCGGCCTGACCACGGCCTTTGCCCGCCAGTCCGGCGCGGCGCGCGGCGCAGCCGTGGCCAAGGCGGTTGATACCGTGAGCTTGCGTGTTCGGCAAGGCGAAACCCTGGCCGTGGTCGGCGAATCGGGCTGCGGCAAAACCGTGCTGGCCCTGTCCGTGCTGGGGCTCATTCCCGATCCGCCGGGCCGCGTCATCGAAGGCGAGGCCCTGTACCGCGGCCGCGACCTGCTCTCCATGAGCGAAGCCGAGCTGCAGGACGTGCGCGGCAACCACATCGCCATGATCTTTCAGGAGCCCATGACCTCGCTCAACCCCGTGTTCCGCGTGGGCGAGCAGATCGCCGAGGGTTACCGCCTGCACAAGAAGGCCAGCCGCGTGGAGGCGGCCGAGCGCGCCGTGGAGATGCTGGGGCTGGTGGGCATTCCCAACCCGGCGGCGCGTGCCCAAAGCTACCCGCACGAACTTTCCGGCGGCATGCGCCAGCGGGTCATGATCGCCATGGCCCTGGCCTGCGACCCGGACCTCATCTTCGCCGACGAGCCGACCACCGCCCTGGACGTGACCATCCAGGCCCAGATTCTGGACCTGATGCGCACGCTGCAACGCAAGAAAGGCTCCGGCATCCTGCTCATCACCCACGACCTGGGCGTTGTGGCCGAGACAGCCCAGCATGTGGCCGTCATGTACGCGGGCCAGGTGGTGGAGCAGGCGGATGTGGCCGAACTTTTCGCAGCCCCAGCCCACCCGTACACGCAGGGGCTGCTGGCCTCGGTGCCGCGCCTGGGCATCAAGCGCGTGCTGGCGCCCATTCCCGGCATGGTGCCCGGCATCTTCGACCTGCCGGAGGGCTGCCGCTTCCGCCCGCGCTGCGCCCGCGCCTTTGCCCGCTGCGAAGCCGCCCCGCCGCTGTTCCGGCTTTCCCCCACGCGCAGCGCCCGCTGCTGGCTCTGCGAGAATGCTGCGGAGGCCGAGGCATGAGCGCGCTGCTGCAACTCTTTGATGTGGCGCGGCACTACCAGGTGACCGGCGGCCTGCTAGGCCTCGCCAAGGGGGTGGCCAAGGCCGTGGACGGCGTGAGCCTCGCCATCGAGCCGGGCGAAAGCCTGGGCCTTGTGGGCGAAAGCGGCTGCGGCAAGTCCACCCTGGCGCGCTGCATTCTTGGGCTGGAGCCACTGGCTGGCGGACGCATCGAGTTCCAAGGCAAGGACATTGCCGAGTGGCCGCAAAAAGACCTGCGCAGGCAGATGCAGATGGTCTTTCAGGACCCGTACTCGTCGCTCAACCCGCGCATGCGCGTCCGTGACATCGTGGCCGAGCCGCTGGAGATCCATTCCGTGGGCGACCGCGCACAGCGCAAGGCGAAAACGCTGGAGCTGCTGCGTCTGGTGGGCTTGTCCGAGGAAATGGCCGGGCGGTATCCGCACCAGCTTTCCGGCGGGCAGCGCCAGCGTGTGGCCGTGGCGCGCGCCCTGGCCCTCAATCCCGCGCTGGTGGTGTGCGACGAGCCCGTGAGCGCGCTGGACGTCTCTGTGCAGGCCCAGGTGCTGCTGCTGCTCCAAGACCTGCGCGAGCGCCTTGGCCTCACCTATCTGTTCATCTCGCACGACCTGGCCGTGGTGGGGCAGGTGTGCGACCGCATCGCCGTCATGTACCTGGGCAAGATCGTGGAAAGCGCCCCGGCCGGACTGCTGGTGAACGATCCGCAGCACCCGTACACGCGCGCCCTGCTCTCCGCCGTGCCCGTGCCCGACCCGGCCCGCCAGCACCAGCGCCAGCACCTCAAGGGCGAACTGCCCAGCCCGCTGAACCCGCCCACGGGCTGCCCCTTCCATCCGCGCTGCCCGCAGGTCATGGATCGCTGTGCCAAGGAATTTCCGCCGCGTTTCGACATGGCGGCACAGGAGAGCCCGGACGGAAGCCCCCGGCCCGGCTCGAACCGCTTCACCCATTGCTGGCTCCACGCGCCAAAGGAGTAACCCCGATGCTCAACAGAGACGAAGCTTGCGCCCTGCTCACCAAACACATCACCGAGCCCATGCTCGTCGCCCACAGCCTGGAGTCGGAGGCGGTGCTCTCGGCCCTGGCCGCGCGCCTGGGCCAGGACCAAGCCCTGTGGGGTCTAACCGGCCTGCTGCATGACCTGGATTACGCCACCACCAAGGACAATCCCGGCCGCCACGGGCTCGACTCCTCTGAACTGCTCGAGGGCAAATTGCCGGTCGAGGCCCTGGACGCCATCCGCGCGCACAACTTCGAGCACACGGGCTTCGCCCCCAGCTCGCCGCTGGACTATGCCCTGCGCTGCGGCGAAACCGTCACCGGCCTCATCCACACCAACGCCCTGGTGCGCCCGTCGCGCATGGAGGGCATGGACGCCAAGAGCCTGAAGAAAAAGATGAAGGACAAGGCCTTCGCCGCCAGCGTCAACCGCGAGACCATAGGCGAATGCCAGAAGCTGGGGCTGGAGCCGGCGGAGTTCTTCACCATCGCCATCGCCGCGGTGGCCGGCATTGCGGACAAGGTGGGCCTGAACTAGCCGGGCCGCGCCCACGCAATATTGCAATCGCGTGGCTCTTGGCGCACAATGCCAAAAGTCTGTAAAACCCTCCACACAAGGGGATTCTCATGAAACACAGCACGCAAATTTTCGCGGCAGTGGCCGGGACCCTGCTCCTCGCCACGCCCGCCCTGGCGCAAGACAAGCTCTATGTCGCCTCTGAAGGCGCCAAGCTCAAGGCCGACAAGAGCGCCTCATCCGACACCGTTGCCGAACTGCCCGTGGGCACGCCGCTTTCCGTGCAGGGCCAGGAAGAAAGCTGGTACAAGGTGAGCGCCAACGGCCAGACCGGCTGGATCTATCGCGGCAAGGTGGCCGCCACCCCGCCCGAGGCCTCCAAGCAGGGAGGCGACAACCTCTTCGGCGGCGGCGGCTCCAGCGCCATCATGGTCAGCGAGGCCGACAGCGCCCGCAGCATGCGCGGCCTGACCGAAAGCGAGCAGGAGGCCGCCAAGAGCGCCGGCCGCCCGGCGCGCACCATGGCCGAATACAAGCAGGCCCTGGACGGAGTGCTGGCGGAGAAAGTGGGCAAGAAAGAACTTGAGGGCTTCCTCAAGGCCGGCCGCATCGGCGAATACGCAAAATAGGGGGCGGACATGGAAAGAAGAAAATTCATCATGGGCCTTGCCGCCGCGGCTCTGCCTCTGGCCCTGCCCGGTTCGGTCATGGCCGGTTTCCTCGACGCCATCATGGATCCCAACTCCAAAGAGAGCAAAATCTTCTCCGGCGCCAAGAACGTGCTCTCCAGCTCCCAGCAGCTGGACTACAAGAGCGAGCGCACTATCGGCGAACGCTTGGCTGTCGAGGGCTTCCGGCGCTATGGCATGCCCCTGCAGAACAAGGGCATGCAGCACTATGTCAACCTCGTCGGCATGGCGGCCGCCACCAACTCGCCCCGGCCGAACATCCCCTACCGCTTCGTGGTGGTGGAAAGCGATGTGCAGAACGCCTTCGCCTGCCCCGGCGGCATCATCTTCGTCACCAGCGCACTGGTCAAAATCATGCAGACCGAGGCCCAGCTGGCGGGCATCCTCTCCCACGAGATAGGCCACGTGGCCCTGCGCCACGCCCTCAAGAGCATCCAGCGCTCGCAGTTCTTCTCCGGCGTGGGGCAAATCACCGCCGCCACCATGAAGGGCGACAAGGGCGCGCAGTTCGAGAGCATGATAGGCGACATGCAGAACGTGCTCTTCGACAAGGGCCTGGACCAGAACATGGAGTACGAGGCCGACGCCAGCGCCATGGAGACCGCCTACCGCACGGGGTACAACCCGGCGGGCCTTACCGAGACCCTGCAGACCCTGCGCGGCATCGAGGCCACCTCGACCAAGAAGGGCTCGTGGTTCTCCACCCACCCGCCGCTGCCCTCGCGCATCGCCAAGAATCAGGCGTCCATGAAAAAGTACCCGGACGCCGGCAGCTTGGCTGTATTGGCCGACCGTTTCAAGTCCCAGGCAAAATAAACCGGCGCACATGCAGACATCAAGGCGGAGGCTCCCAGCGGGGCCTCCGCCTTTTCTTTACCTACGTGTTTGCGTTGTTTCCCTAAAGAACCACAGCCCCCTTGCCGATAAGAGAGGCGTCAACGCCAGACACCAGAACGCCCGAACGCCAAACGGAGTCCCCAATGTCCAAGAAGCTGCTGCACGTCACCGGATTCGGCAGAGTACACGAACTCATCTGCGAGAACCGGGCGAACGAAGCCAGAGAACTCCTGAAGGCCCTCCAGCACGAGTACATCGGGCTGGTTGAGGAGAACGAGGCCCTGAAGAACCAGATCATCGAAGTGGCCGAGGTTCTCGACATGGCCGAATGCATGGAATTCGACGGCCAGAAGTATTGGCTGACGGACGAACTGCGCCACAAGGGTCCGTATTGCCAGCTTTGCTACGACCGTGACGGTCTCTTGATGCGCCTGCAGAAGCAGCAGCGCCACTGGAAGTGCCAGTGCTGTGGCAACGTGTTCGTGGACGCCAAAATCATGAAGGACACCTCCATGCGCCGCAGCTTCCCCACCGCTGTGCCCCGGCCGCCCATTCCGCTCTTTGTGAAGTAGCGGGCGAAGCCAAGACAAGATAAAAGGGCCGCAGCGACAACGCTGGCGGCCCTTTCTTTTGCCTCATGCTCACGGAATCGCTTCTGCGCGGCGCCGATGCGCGGCGCGGATGACCGGCGTCCCCAATCCACCCGGATGACGCGGAACGGCAACGCGGACTGGGCCTACTTCTTGCCCTTGCCCACCACCACGTCGCGCCACCAGAATTCCTTGATGCGGCCATCGTCGTGGAACTTGGCCACGGCATAGGCCAGGCCGCGGGGGTCCATGCCGCCCAGCAGTATCTCCAGCTGCAGGCTCTCGTTCTTCTTGCGCTCGGCCTTCCAAATCTCGCGGGCGATCTTGCGCATGGCCTCCTGGGCCGGCGGCTGGGTCAAGTCCAAACGCACGCGCAGGGTCGCCGCCGTCTTGCGGCGGTCGGTCTTGCGCTCCACAACGGAATAGCCCACGGCTTCCTCGTCGTCCTTGAGCTTGGGCGCCTTGGAACCCGGCGCGGCGGGCGAAGCGGCCTGGGCCGAGTGCGGCGGGGGTGCGCTTGGCGCAGTGGCTTCGGCCGGCGGGCCGGCATAGGCTGCTTCCGGCACGAGATATTTGTCGCGGCCGTAGCCCCAGGCGTTCTTCTCGTCGCGCACCTTCTCGTCCGGGTCAAACACGGCGAACCAGCCGTTTTCCAGAAAATCGACGCGCACCCTCTGCCCCGGCTTGAGCACACGGCGGAACTGCGACTCCTTGTCGCGCGCGGCGCGCACGGTGAGCTGGCGGTCGGCCACACGCAGTTCGCCAAAGCCCTTGGCCGAAGCCTTGGCGTCGGCTTTCGCGCTGGGCTTGGTGGCCGAATGGGCGCTGGATTTGACGCTCGGCTTCGTGGCGGGTTTGGCGGGCTTGCCGTTCACAAGCACCTCGGGCGCGGCCTCGGGGCTGGGCTTGCGCACCTCTATGGAGTTGGCTTGCGCCAGTTCCAGCGAGCCGCGGCTCTGCAGCTCCGCAAGCTTCGCATAGCCCAGGGCGCGCAGCTCCGAGCGCCTCTGCTCCTTGGGATCGAACACGGCCGCCCAGCCGTCGCTCTGAAAATCCACGCGCACCTTTTGCCCGGCTTTAAGCGCGCGCACCTGCAGCGCCGTGTCGGAGGGGTTCTCGCGCACGGGCACCGTGCCGGAGATGATATACAGCCGCCCCCAGTGGGGCTCGGCCGCGAGAGCCACGGATGCCGCCGCCAAGAGCGCAAGCAGGGCGCCCAGCAGCGCCAAGCCCAGACGTTTTTTCGCGCACATGATCATTTGCCCCGGCTGTCCAGCTCGCGGGCCACGCGTTCGGTCAGGTCCACGGAGGCCTTGTCCACGTAGCCCACGGCGGAAGGATCTGTGAAGATGATGGCGTAGCCGCCCTTTTTGCCGATGTCCTCAAGCACCGCGTCGGCGCGGCGCATGACGTACTGCAGGAGCTTGGCTTCCTCGGCCTTGATGTCGCGTGCGTTCTCCTGCACCAGCATCTCGTGCTGTCCGGACTTGCGCCGGTAGGCGTCCTCGCGTTTGCCGCGCTCCGCGGCGGTGAGCCCCGCGGTCTCGGCCTCGCGCCGCAAAATGGCGACCTGCGAGGCACTCTCCCTGACGACGCGGTCTTTTTCGGCCACGTAGCGCGCCAAATCGGCCTTGGCCATCTGGCCCAGGCGCGTCTCGTTCACCACGCGCTGCGGGTTCACGAAGCCGATTTTCTGCTGGGCCTGGGCCGCGCAGGGCCAAACAGCCAGCGAAAGCAGCGCGCAAACCGCCAAGCCGCAACGCAAAAGTGAGGGATTGCTCATGAGTTTTTGATACCTTGGCCTACGCAATTTGTCGAGCCCCGGCTCACAGCATGTTCACCGGATCAAGATCCAACTCGAGCCGGAAGGCCTCCGGCGTTGCGCCCTGGCGGGAAAGGGCCGCGAACAGGCTGCGGATGGGCTGCCAGTCCTGGCACTTGAGCAGGCAGTTGAAACGCTTGCGGGCCTTGAGCTGCGAAAGCGGCGCAGGCGCGGGACCAAGCACGTCCACGCCGAGGGGCCGGGCCGCCTCGCGCAGATTCTTGCCAAAGGCCGCAAGCATCTGGCCCTGGTGGTCCGTGTCCGCCGGACAAGACAGGCGCAGCAAAGCCAAACGCGTAAAGGGCGGATAGCGGAAGCGCTGGCGGCTGGCTATCTCCCGCTCGTAGAACCCGGCGTAGTCGGCCTTGAGCACGAAGTTCCAAAAGGGATGGGCCGGGTTGCGCGTCTGGATGAGCACACTGCCGGGCTTTTCGCCCCGGCCCGCGCGGCCGGAGACCTGCACCAGCAATTGGAACGTGCGCTCGGAGGCGCGGTAGTCGGGCAGATTGAGCCCCATGTCCGCGTTGGCCACCACAACCAGGGTGACACCGGGGAAGTGGTGCCCCTTGGAGAGCATCTGCGTACCCACGAGCACCTGGGCCTCGCCCGCGGCGAAGCGGCGCAGAATCTCGTCCAGGCGCTCCTGCCGGCGCGCGCTGTCGCGGTCCATGCGCAGCACGGAGACGTCGTGCCCCAAGGTCTGCGCGAAATATTCCTCCAAACGCTCGGTGCCGTCGCCCATGGGCACGAACTGCACCCCGCCGCACTTGGCGCAGGGGATGGGATACGGGTGGCTGAACCCGCAGTAATGGCACACCAGCCGCTCGCGCAGCTTATGATAGGTCAGCCCCACCTGGCATTCCGGGCACTTGGGCACTTCCTCGCAGGCCATGCAGTACATCACCGGCGCGTAGCCCCGGCGGTTCAGCATCACGATGACCTGCTCCCCGGCCTCGAGGGTGGCGCGGATGGCGGCCAGGGATTCCGACGCAAAGGGCTCGTCCGCCTTGACCCCGGTGATGTCCACCAGGCTCACCGTGGGCATGGGCCGGCAGCCCACGCGCCGCGCCAGGCTCACCAGGGGAACCTGGCCGCACTGCGCGGCGTGGAAGGTCTTCACGTCCGGGGTGGCGCTGCCCAGCACCAGCAAACCGCCGGAGGAGCGGACGCGTGTGAAGGCCAGCTCCTTGGCGTGATACGGCAGGCGCTCCTCCTGCTTGTACGACTCGTCGTGTTCTTCATCGAGGACGATGAGCCCCAGGTTGCGCAGGGGCAAAAACAGGGTGGAGCGCGTACCCACCACGAGCACGGGGCCGCGCGCCCCGGCCACGCGGGAGAAGGTCTCCTCGCGCCGGGTGGGGCTTTGGTAGCCGTGGGAGAAATAGGCCTCGGCATCGGGGAAGGCCTTGCACACCTGCCGCCACAGCTGGCTGGCCAGGGCGACCTCCGGCGCAAGCAGCAGCGCGGAACGGCCAAGGGCCAGGGCGCGCCTGGTCAGCTCCAGGTAGATGTGCGTCTTGCCGCTGCCGGTGACGCCGTGCACGAGGGAAAGCTTGGCCTCGGGCGACTCCAGCGCGGGCAACAGCGCATCAAGGGCGGCCTGCTGCTCGTCCGTGGCGGTAAGGAGATCATCCGGCGCGCACTCCGGCTCGGCGGTCAGCGTGGCTTCCACACCATCAGCCGCGTCATCGGTCAAGGCCTCCATCTCGTCCGGGTCGCCCAGACGGATGAGCCCCACCCGGGTGAGGCGCTTCAGGGCCTGCTGCCCCGCCTCGCCGAAGACGGCCTTGATGGCGCCCATGCTCATGGGGCCGGACTCGAACAGGCGCTCCAGCAGGCGCAACTGATTCACGGCGTTGGGCCGCACGGCCCAGGGCGGGTCCGCGGTGATGCAAGCGTAAAGCTCCTCGGCCTGGCGGCGCAGGCTCAGGCGCACGCGCATGCGCCCCTGCGCCCAGACCTCGGCCAGGGCGGCCAGACGGTCCGGTGGCAGCGCAGCCAGAGCCTTGGGCACAAAGGTGCGGGCAAAGTCGGGGTGGTCCACGTCGAAGCGCACCTGCACCGAGCGCAAACCGCGCGGCAGGATGAGCTCCAGCACCCGGCCGGGGTGCGCCATGTGGCGGCTGGCCAGGTCGCGCACCAAGTCGAGGGTGGCGGGATCAAGAACAGGGGTCTGCTCCAGGGGCCAGAGCAGCTCTTTCAGCTCCACGCCCTCTGGCGCGGCCTGGCAGGGGCATTGGAGCACGCCCACGCGCAGCCCCCGGCCCAGGGGCGCAAGCACACGCAAGCCCGGCTGCGGCTGCGGCAGCCAGTCCGGCCAAAGGTACGTCAGCGCGGCATAGGGCGGGCTCGCCAGCCACACTTGCCAGGGCGCGGCCATCGCGGAGGCCATGAAAAGGCCGGGCGGCCTATTTGCCCTTGCAGGGCACGAGTTCGTGGATGCGCCGCACCAGGTCGTCGTGCAGATCCTCGTCGTGCAGGGCGAAATAGATGTTGGCGGTCAGATACTCCACCCAGTCGCCCGCGTCGAAACGCTGGCCGCGCATCTTGACGGCGAGCAGACGGTCCTTGCTTGCCAGGCCTTGCAGGGCGTCGGTGAGCTGCAGCTCACCGCCCACGCCAGGCTCAAGCTTCTCCAAATATTCGAATATCTCCGGCGTCAGCACATAGCGGCCCACAATGGCCATGCGCGAGGGGGCGTGGCCCACAGCGGGCTTCTCCACCAGGTTGCGCACGCGGAATACGCCGGGGCGAAACTCTTCGCCGTCGATGATGCCGTAGCGATCCACCTTGCCTTCCGGCACCTCGATGACGCCGACCACGGCCATGTTCTCGCTCTTGGCCACATCGAGCAGCTGCTGGATGCCGGGCTTCTGCCCGAACATCAAATCGTCGCCCACCATGACGGCAAAGGCTTCGTTCTTGACCACCTCTCGCGCGCAGAGCACGGCGTGGCCCAGGCCCAGCTGGATCTTCTGGCGCACGGCGATGATGTTCACCATGTTCGCAACGTCGCGGATCTCCTTCAATTGCGCGGTCTTACCTTTGCGCTCCAGCAGGTTCTCCAGGGTCAGGTTGTGGTCGAAGTGGTCTTCGATGATGGTCTTGTTCTGGCTGGTGACCAGCACGACCGTGTCGATGCCGGAAGCCTGGGCTTCCTCCACCACATACTGCACCACGGGCTTTTTGAAGATGGGCAGCATCTCTTTGGGGATGTTCTTGGTGGCGGGAAGAGAACGGGTGCCCCAACCGGCGACGGGAATGACGACCTTGCGAACGTCCATGGGATATCTCCTGAAGCGGCGTTACGAACGCAGGCTGCGTCCGAGAAGCTCCGCAATGTCTTGAGCGTATGTCTCCACTCTGGCTCTGTCCTCGCCCTCGACCATGACGCGGGCCTTGTGCTCCGTGCCGGAGTAGCGCAGCAGCACGCGGCCGCGCCCCTTCAGCTCGGCCTCGACCAGCGCAACGGCGCGGCCCACCTCGGGCAGGTCGTCAAAGGGCACCTTCTTCTCCACGCGCACGTTGACCATGACCTGGGGGAAGGGCTCGATGAGGTGCGCCAACAGAGAAAGCGGCAGGTTCTTTTGGCACATGATGCGCAGCAGCTGGAGCGCGGCCAGGGTGCCGTCGCCCGTGGTGGAGTGCTCCATGAAGATGAGGTGGCCGGACTGCTCGCCGCCGAGCACAGCGCCCTCGCGGCGCATGGCCTCCACAACGTAGCGGTCGCCCACGGGCGTGCGCAGAAGCTTGCCCCCCTGGGCCTTCATGAACATCTCCAGGGCCATGTTGCTCATGACCGTGGCCACCAGGTTGCCGCCGGCAAGCTTGCCCTGCTCCAGCATGTCCTGGGCGCACAGGGCCATTATCTGGTCGCCGTCCAGCACCTTGCCCTGCTCGTCCACAACGATGAGCCGGTCGGCGTCGCCGTCGAGGGCCAGGCCGATGTCCGCGCCGACCTCGCGCACCTTTTGCGCGACCACATCCGGGTACAGGGAGCCGCAGCCTTCGTTGATGTTCATGCCGTTGGGCGTGACACCGATGGTGATCACCTCGGCCCCCAGCTCCTCGAACACCTGGGGCGCGCCGCCGTAAGCGGCGCCGTGGGCGCAATCCAGCACGATCTTCATGCCGGAAAGCGTCATCTCGCGCGGGAAGGTATGCTGCAGATAGACGATGTAGCGGCCCCAGCTGTCTACGACGCGCTTGGCGCGGCCCACGCGCTCCGGCGCGGGAAAGTCCCACACCGGATCCTCGGCCAGGGTCATGGCCGCAATCTCGTCCTCCAGCTCGTCGGCGAGCTTGAAGCCCTTGTGGTCGAAGAACTTGATGCCGTTGTCGCTGAAGGGATTGTGCGAGGCGGAAATGACCACGCCAAGGTCGGCGCGCAGGTTGCGCGTCAGAAAGCTGATGGCCGGGGTGGGCATGGGGCCGACGAGGTACACGTCCATGCCGATGGCGCAAAAGCCGCTGGTGAGCGCGGTTTCGAACACGTAGCCCGAGAGCCGCGTGTCCTTGCCGATGATGACCTTGTGCCTGCGGTTGCCGTTGCGGAACTTCTGGCCCACGGCCAGGCCCAGGCGCAGGGCTATCTCAGGGACCATGGGATATTCGTTGACGCGGCCGCGCAGGCCGTCTGTGCCGAAAAGCTTTTCACGCATGGATCGAGGGTACTCCTTGGCGAGAAACCGCAGCTATTTGCGGATCGTCACTTCTATTGTGTCAGGCTGGCGCGAGATCAGGCGGAAGCCTTCGGGCATCTCCAGCTCGTAACGCACCATGTGGCGGCCGGCCCTAAGCCCGCCGGGCAGCTTGACCACGGCGGCCAAGCCTTCGATGTCGCGGCCGGCCTCGGCCTCGCGCAAAATCGGCACGGGCGCCTCCACCTGGATGCGCACGTGCTTGATGCTGCTGTGGGCGCTCAGGCCGGAGCCCGCCTCCACGCGCACGGGCACGCGCACCCAGGAGGTCTTGACCTCCGGGCCGAAGCGCATGGTCACCTTCACCTGTCCGGGGTTGGCCTCCACGCCGTCGGCCAGCTTGATGGGCACGTCGTCGGACCAGAGCGCGGGCGGATCGTCGAAATCTATCTGCACGCCCACGCGGGCCTGGGTCATTTGGCGCACTTGCCGCTCCGCCCCGCGCACCTCCACCAGCTCCGGCTGGGTCTTGATCTCCAGCAGGCGGTAGTCGGGCCGGAGCGCGCCACGCCACTCGGCCACCACGGGCACGTTCTTCTTGGCCAGGCGGTCCACGGTGAGGATGAGCCGCGAGGGCTTTATCTCCACCACCTCATAGGCCATGGAGAGCGGAATACGCTCGCGGTCGATGTCCACGAGGTTCTCGCCCACCTTGAGGCGGCTCACGTCCAGGGAATACGTCCACTTGCGGCGGTCGAGCGAGCGCACCAGGCCCTTGGGCCCGCGCACGCGCACCTCAATCTTGCTCACCAGGCCCTTGCGGATGGTGAGGTCCATGGGCGCGTTGGTCATTTCCACGTTCATGTCCACCCAGGCCTCGACCTTTTCCCGCCCGGTGAGCAGGTACCAGGTGAGGATGGCCAGAGCCAGGGCGATGGCGATGTCTTTCCAGTTTTTGAGCACGGCTAGCGCTCCAGGGCGTTCTTGATGACCCTGCGCAGGCGCAGTTCATTCAAGGATGTTGTGAGCCGCCCGCCCATGGCGATGGACACGGTGCCGCGCTCCTCGGAAACAACGATGGACAGGGAGTCGGACTCCTCGCTGATGCCTAAGGCCGCGCGGTGGCGGGTGCCGAAAAGGCTCTGGGCCTTGAGCTTGGAGGACAGGGGCAGAATGCACCCGGCCGCGGCAAGACGCCCCCGGCGCAGCACGACAGCGCCATCGTGCAATGGGGTGCCCACCTGAAAGATGGTGGAGAGCAGCGAGGCCGTGACCACGGCGTCGAGGGGCACGCCGCGCTCAATGACTTCGCCGAGGGGCTCGTAGCGTTCGATGATGATGAGCGCGCCCACCTTGGCCTTGGCCATGGCCATGACCGCCTGGGCCAGCTCGTCGACGATGGCCTCGGAGAGCTGCGGCTTTTTCCAGAACCGGCCGGCGCCCATTTGGGCCAAGGCCCGGCGCAGGTCGCCCTGGAACAAGATAATGATGATGAGCACGATGGAGCCGAGGAAATTCGTCAAAAGCCAATTGAGCGAGTACAAGCCAAGCTCGTTCGACAAATAATAGACAAGGAGCACCAGCACCAGGCCGTAGATGACGGCCACCGCGCGCGTGCCGCGCACCAGATGGATGATGTAGGCGTAGATGCCCGTCACCAGAAGGATGTCGAGGACCTCGCGCCAGGCCACGTTGAAGCCGATGAGATATTCCATCGTCGAACCTTATGCCGTTATGGCCTGGGCGACCAGAGCCGCCTGCCGCGCAAGGGCCACCTCATGCACGCGGTGCACCAGCACGCCGCGCGCCGTCAAAAGGGCAGTGGCCACAGCCGTGGCGTGTTGCCGCTCCTGCGGGCCAAGGCCCAGCAGCATGCCCCATACGGTCTTGTTCGACAAGCCCATATACACAGGCCGTCCCAGTTTGCCGAAGCGCTCCACCCCGCGCAAAATGGACAGATTGTGCTCCAGCAGTTTGCCAAAACCAATGCCGGGGTCAAGCACGATATTGGCCTCGGGCACGCCCGCCGCGGTCAAAACGGCCAGGCGCTCTTCAAAAAAGGCCAGAATCTCGTCCACGACATTGCGGTAGCGGGGATCGCGCTGCATGGTGCCCGGCTTGCCCAGGCTGTGCATCAGCACATAACCGGGCTTGTATTGCGCCACAACATCAAGCAGCTCCGGCTCAAAAAGGCAGGCGGAAATATCGTTGACGATGGTCGCGCCGGCATCCAGGGCGGCGGCGGCGACCTTGGCCTTGTAGGTATCCACGGCGAGCACCGGGAAGGGGCCGCTCAGGCCCTCCAGTGTGCGTGCTGGCAAGGCGGAAAGTTCGCGCAGCACCGGCACCACGCGGGCCAGCTCCTCGGCCTCGCCGACTTCCGGCGCGCCAGGGCGGGTGCTTTCGCCGCCGATGTCGAGGATGTGCGCGCCCTCGTTTACAAGGCGCAGCGCCTGGGCAACGGCGGAGGCTGTGTCGCTGTGCCGGCCGCCGTCATAAAACGAGTCCGGCGTGACATTGACGATGCCAGCCAAAAGAAAGGGGGCAGGGCCAAGCACCCTGCCCCCCGATATGGTCCAGGTTTCCGCGCCGATCACTCTTCTTCCCGGTAGGGCTTCTTGGGCGGCGTGGGAGGCACTTCCTCCAGCTTGAACTCGGGCTCGGCCGCCTTGGGGGCGTTCGGATCGACCGGTGCATCCCCGGCGACCGGGGGCGTGTCGCCGAACTTGCGGCTCATGTCCTCATAGGCCTTGGCCGCGCGGCGCACGCTGCCCTCCTCGGTGGGCGGGGGCAAAACCTCGCCATTCATCAGCATATCGATCTCGTCGCCGCTCAGGCTTTCGCGCTCAAGCAGGGCCTCGGCTATCTTGTGCAGATGCGCCATGTTCTCGCTCAAGAGCTGCTTGGCGCGCTGGTAGCCCTCGTCTACAAAGCGACGGATCTCCGCGTCGATGAGCCGGGCCGTGTCGTCTGAGTAATCCTTGTGCTGCATGAAGTCGCGGCCGAGGAAAACCTGCTGGCCGTCGTCGCCATAGCTCATGGGGCCGAACTTGTCGCTCATGCCCCACTGGCACACCATGTTGCGGGCCATCTTGGTGGCGCGCTGGATGTCGTTGCTGGCGCCGGTGGTGAGCTGGTTGAGCACCAGCTCCTCGGCCACGCGGCCGCCGAAGAACATGGCCATGGTGTTCTCAAGATACGTGCGAGAGTAGTTGTGACGGTCGTCGACCGGCAGCTGCTGGGTCAGGCCCAGGGCCATGCCGCGCGGAATGATGGTCACCTTGTGCACCGGGTCGGTGCCGGGAATGAGCTTGGCCACCAGGGCGTGCCCGGCCTCGTGGAAGGCCGTGGTCTTCTTCTCCTCGTCGGAGAGGATGATGCTGCGGCGTTCCTTGCCCATGAGGACCTTGTCCTTGGCTTCCTCGAAATCGGTCATGTTCACGCGGTCCTTGCCCACCTTGGCGGCATGGAGCGCGGCCTCGTTGACGAGATTCTCCAGGTCCGCGCCGGAGAAGCCCGGTGTGCCGCGGGCGAGGATGTCCAGATCGACTTCCTCGGCCAGGGGGCTCTTGCGGGTGTGCACGGCCAGAATGCGCTTGCGGCCGCGCACGTCCGGCGTGGGCACCACCACCTGGCGGTCGAAGCGGCCGGGGCGCAGCAGCGCCGGGTCGAGAACGTCCGGGCGGTTGGTGGCGGCAATGAGAATGACGCCGTCGTTGGACTCGAAGCCGTCCATTTCGACGAGCAGCTGGTTGAGCGTCTGTTCGCGCTCGTCGTGGCCGCCGCCCATGCCGGTGCCGCGTTGGCGGCCCACGGCGTCGATTTCGTCGATGAAGATAAGGCAGGGCGCGTTCTTTTTGCCCTGCACGAAGAGATCGCGCACGCGGGCTGCGCCCACGCCGACGAACATCTCCACGAAGTCCGAACCGGAGATGGAGAAGAAGGGCACGCCTGCCTCGCCCGCGACGGCGCGCGCAAGGAGCGTCTTACCCGTGCCCGGAGGGCCCACGAGCAGCACGCCCTTGGGAATGCGCCCGCCCAGGCGGGTGAACTTCTTGGGCTCGCGCAGGAAGTCGACGATTTCGGAGAGCTCTTCCTTGGCCTCGTCCACGCCGGCCACATCCTCAAAGGTCACCTTCTGGGTGTCCTCGCTGATGAGCCGCGCCTTGGACCGGCCGAAGCTCATGGCTCCCTTGCCGCCGGCTCCACCGCCCTGCATCTGGCGCATGAAGAAGATCCACACGCCGATGAGGAGCAGCATGGGGAACCACGACACCAAAAGCGTCATGTACCAGGGGGAGTCCTCTGGCGGTTCAGCCGTCACCTGGATCTTGCCGCTCACCAGGGAGGGCACCAGGTTCGGGTCTTCGGGCGCGTAGGTGACGAACTTCTTGTCGCCGGTCATGACGCCGGTGATCTTCTGGCCCTGGATTTTGACGGAGACGACTTCGCCGTCCTTAATCCGGGTCACAAAATCGCTGTACGACAGCTTTTGCTGCGGCGCGGGCGACTGGCTGAAGAGGTTGAAGAGGACGACCATGACCAGGGATATGGTCGCCCATATGAGCAAATTCTTAGTGAAGCTATTCAAGAGGAGAACCTCCGGTGGCGGGCTTGCGCTGTGGATCGGAACCTGGCCGCAAACCGGTGCAGGATGCCTGCTCCCGAGAGAATGGCTCAGTCAATGAACTGCAAGATAAGCCATACGCGTGAAAAAGCAAGGGGCGAAGGCCACAGCTTTTCCGCCATTTCATTCATGGTTATCGATCATCCTCTCATGTCCGCCGCGCATTTTGTTTTCGCTGATTCGCATTTTTCTCCCTCCGGCGTCAGCCAGCCGACAGCTTCGCCCCCCAAATGACGTCATCCTCGTCTCATGGTCAACCACCGGCGCCGCATGCCGGAACACAAAAACAACCGCGGGAGGACGCCATGCTCAAGGAACGCACTGAATTGAACATCGACGACTTGACCATCTGGGAAGACGCGAAGCAGATGATCGCCAAGGCCAAGGCCGAGGGCATCGCCACCGCCTGGGACAGGCTCCAGTCCCAAACGCCGCACTGCACCTTCTGCGAGTTGGGCACCACCTGCCGCAACTGCACCATGGGGCCCTGCCGCATCAGCAGCAAGCCGGGCGCCAAAATGCGCCTGGGCGTCTGCGGCGCGGACGAACACGTCATCGTGGCCCGCAACTTCGGCCGCTTTGTGGCGGGCGGCGCGGCCGGGCACTCCGACCACGGCCGCGACCTCATCGAGGTGCTGGAAGCCATTGTGGAGAAGCACACCCACGACTACGTCATCCGCGACGAGGCCAAGCTGCTGCGCATTGCGGCCGAGCTTGGCGTGGCCACGGAAGGCCGCGAACTCCTGGACGTTGCGCGCGAGCTCATGGACATCTGCTACGCGGACTTCGGCAGCCGCAAGCAGGCCATCGCCTTTCTTTCCCGCGTGCCGCAAAAGCGCCGGGACATCTGGGCCAAGCTCGGCATGACCCCGCGCGGCGTGGACCGCGAAATAGCCGAGATGATGCACCGCACGCACATGGGCTGCGACAACGACGCGCCCAACACCATGCTCCACGCCGCGCGCACCGCGCTGGCCGACGGCTGGGGCGGGTCCATGATCGGCACCGAGCTGTCCGACATCATCTTCGGCACGCCGATGCCCAGGCGCTCCACCACCAACCTCGCCACCATCAAAAAGGACCAGGTGAACGTGCTGGTGCACGGGCACAACCCGGTGGTGTCGGAGATGATCCTGGCCGCCGCGCGCGACCCCAAGCTGCTGGCCCGCGCAGGGGAGTTGGGCGCAAACGGCATCAACGTCGTCGGCCTGTGCTGCACCGGCAACGAGCTGCTTATGCGCCAGGGCATCCCCATGGCGGGCAACCACCTCATGACCGAGCTGGCCATCATCACCGGCGCGGTGGAAGCCATCGTGGTGGACTACCAGTGCATCATGCCCAGTCTTGTGCAGATATCCCACTGCTACCACACCAAGTTCTTCGACACGGCGGACAAGGCGCGCTTCTCCGGGGCCATCCACTACTCCATCCACCCGCACAACGCCCTGGAGCAGGCCACCAAGATCGTGGCCGAGGCAGTAGAGGGCTTTGCCCGCCGCGACCCCGCCCGCGTGCAAATTCCCGGCGAGCCCGTGGACATCATGACCGGCTTCAGCAACGAGGCCGTCATAAGCGCCCTGGGCGGCACGCTCACGCCCCTGGTGGACGCCATCAAGGCCGGTCAAATCCGCGGCGCCGTGGGCATCGTCGGCTGCAACAACCCGAAGTTCCAGCAAGACTCCATGAACGTGGGCCTGGCCAAGGAGCTCATCAAGCGCGACATCCTCGTGCTGGCCACGGGCTGCATCACCACCGCGGCGGGCAAGGCGGGCCTGCTGGTGCCGGAGGCCATCGCAATGGCCGGGCCGGGGCTCAAGGCCGTGTGCGGCGCGCTCGGCATTCCGCCCGTGCTGCACTACGGCAGCTGCGTGGACAACTCGCGCATTCTGCAGCTCTGCGCCGCCCTGGCGGGCGAGCTCGGCGTGGACATCAGCGACCTGCCCGTGGGCGCAAGCTCCCCGGAGTGGTACTCGGAAAAGGCCGCGGCCATCGGGCTTTATGCCGTGGCCAGCGGCATCTACACGCACCTGGGCCACCCGCCCCACATCCTGGGCTCCTCGGTCGTCACGGACCTTGCCGTCAACGGACTGGAGGACCTGGTGGGCGCAACCTTCGTCATCGAGCCCGACCCGGTGAAGGCCGCGGAGCTCTTTGACGCGCGCATCAGCATGAAGCGCCTGGCCCTGGGCCTCTCCGCCTAGCCAGCCCGCTGGCATGGCTCGGGCCGGCCGGAGCGGACGCCTCCGGCCGGCCCGCAACGTTCTTCAATCGGACAACAGGGGCGACAGCATGAAGATAGCATTCGCGGGCAAAGGCGGCGCGGGCAAGACCACCATCGCCGCATGGCTGGGGGATTACTTGGCGCGCCGGGGCGAACACGTCTGGCTGGTCGATGCGGACACGGCGCTCTCACTCGGGCAGGCCTCCGGCCTTGATCCGGCCTGCAACCCCGTGCCCCTGGCCGAGCGCGAGGACATCATCCGCAAGCACATCGGCAAGGGCTACATGTCGCTCAATCCGGACGTTTCCGGCCTGCCGGAGGCCCTCAGCGTGCCCCTGCCCCTGGGCGGGCCGCCGCTCGCGGGCGCGGCCCCGGGCGGCAAGCGGCTCTTGGTCATGGGCACGGTGGCCGGAGCGACGAACGGTCAGGGCGGCGGCTGCGCCTGCGCGGCCAACGCCCTGCTCAAGGCCGTGCTGGCCCATTTGATTTTGGACCGCAGCGAGTGGGTGCTGGTGGACATGGAGGCCGGGGTGGAGCACCTGGGCCGGGGCACCGTGGCCGATGTGGACGCCCTGGTGGTGGTGAGCGAGCCGAGCCTGCGGGCCCTCGGCACCGCGGCCGAGGTCTCCCGCCTGGCCAGCGGCCTGGGCCTGACACGCCAGGCGCTGGTGCTGAACCGCAGCGAACCGGACGACCGTGTGCCCGCGCATCTCGACCTGCCGACCGAACTGCTCCGTGTGCCCTCGCTGGCCGGGTTGCGGGCGCGCCAGCTTGAAAGCGGCAGCGTGCTGGGCTTGCCGGAGGACGCGCTTGTGGGCGGGCTGTGCCAAAACCTTTTGCAAATATTGCAGGAGCAGGCGCAAAGCGCTTGATTCGCGGACACATCCAAAGATATTATGCCGTAAGGCCTGGGAGGTCCCCCCAATGATGCACACAGGCGTCGATATCCTGGCGGTTTTGAAACAGCCCGGTCTCGAAGAACTGGCCCAGTGCTTCCAGTCGCGGGCTTTTCCGAAAAAGGCGCAGATCTTTCCCCCCAACCACCATGAGGACCTGATCTTCATTGTGGCCAAGGGCCGGGCGAGGCTGTTTTTGGCCTACGAGGACAAGGAATTCGCCCTGGCCATTTTGGAGCGCGGCGACGTGTACAGCACCCATACGCGGGCGCACGTCTCCGCCCTGGAGGACACCACGCTGCTCTGCGCGCCCACGCCCCTGGTGCGGCGGCACATGCTGCGCCTGCCGGAGTTCACCGGAACAATGGTGCGCGTGCTGGGCGAGGTGCTGCGGCACTCCATCAGCATCATCGACGACCTGGCCTTCCGCGATGTGCAGACGAGGCTTGTGCGCTTCCTGCGCTTCGTGGTCTCGCAAAGCGGCATAAGCCAACCCGGCGGGGGCACCCTGGTGAAGGTGGGGCTGACCACGGAGCAGCTGGCCAGCCTGCTTGGCACCACGCGGCAAACCCTCTCCACCATGCTCAACGCGCTGGAGCGCAGCCAGCTCTTGGAGCTGCGGGGGAAAGGCGACTTCTTCATCCCCGACCTCGAAGCCTTGAAATGATGGGGACTGGCGGCAAATAGCCCCGCCGCGTCTTGCGGTGCGCCGCCAAAGCGGTTAGAGGATTGGTCCGCTGGCCAAGGATGGAAGCGTATCGTCACCGGTGTGGCGCATGGACTTCAAATCCATTGTGTGGTCGAAAGGTCACAGGTAGGTTCGACTCCTATACGCTTCCGCCAAACAGCTATTTTCATTTGTCTTTTTTGTTTATATCCCGTTCAAGAGAACATTGGATACAGAGTTGCGCTCCACCCACTTTCCCCGTTTTGTCCCCATATTGTCCCACTTGTCCTTTCCCCTCTCTGGTCAGCATCGAATAAGTCGACGACTGCGGCTACCTCCATCGGGCGGCACGGCGCTTTGCCTGCTACGACGTTGGACAATGGCTCTAGCGCAGTCGCGTCCTCTAGCCGCGCGGGCACGCGCGGTCTCCAGGTAACGACTCCCGCCCCCCCTCTCCCCCATTCCCCAAGGGATCAGGCCACAAGCTCCCACGGGCACCCGGGCGACGCCGAGCCGACCCCGGACCGGCCGGGTCCTTCCTGGGGGGGTGACACCTTGCGGGTGTTAACGCCCGCGAGAGTCGACGGATTTATTTGGAATAGTTTTCGCGGAAAAGCGGAAGTTTCAAAGCTCGTAAGCGCTTGTATTTGCAGCCGCGGCTCTGTAGGCGGTGGCCGCCATGTCTAGCGCCAAGGAGCCAAAGGCCCCGCGGGCGGACAAGGTCGAAGCCTCTCCCGAGGATATCGCCCGCCGCGTGCAGGAGCGCGTTGACCTGGAGGCCGCCTCCATACCGGAGCCCAAGAAGCAAACCGTCGAGCCTCTCTCCGACAGCTTCGTCATTGAGTGCATGCGCGCCAACCGGCTTGGCGATGCGATCCTTTACAACACCTTGCATCGCGGCAAGTTCGTCTTCGTCGAGCGCTGGGGCCGCTGGCTCAAGTGGGATGGCCATCACTGGTCGGAGGACATCAACGAATCAACGGCCCTAGCCGAGATCGAGGCCGTGTGTGAGGAATACCTCCGCGTCGAGAATAACCTCTTCATCGCCAGCAAGGATCTCGACGGCGACGAGCTCAAAAGAAACATCGCCACGCGCAAGGCACTCCGTGAACGCGTGTTCATGCTGCGCGATGTCTCTGGCCGTGACCGCGTGCTCAAATGCACCCACACCTCCCGCAATCCTCTCCACATCGACGGCGAGGAGCTGGACAAGCAGCCCTACCTCCTCGCGTTTAAAAACGGCGTGGTGGATCTGCACAATGGCGCCTTCCGCCCGGGCGAGCCCACCGACTACATCCTCAACGCCTGCCCTATCGAGTGGCAGGGTTTGGACGCAGAGGCGGACTCCTGGGAGCAATATCTCCTCGAATGCCACGGTGGCGACCGCGAGATGGTGTCCTTCCTGCAGCGCGTGCTCGGCTACGGAATCATGGGAGAGCGGGAGAATAGCGTCTGGTTTGTCTTCTATGGGATGAGGGGGCGCAACGGAAAAGACATTTTCTTCAAGCTAGTTAAGGCTGCTTTGGGCGACGCCATTGCCGGGGAGATCCCCCAGGAGATGCTCCTCGAGACCAAGATGCCGCGCAACCCGGCCGCACCAAGCCCGGACATTATGAGCCTGCGCGGCAAACGCATCGCCATCGCGGCCGAGGCCGAGGAAAAGCAGCGGCTGGCCAACGCAAAGATTAAGCAGCTCACTGGTGGCGGCCATCTCATCGGCCGCGGGTTGAACGACAAGATGCTGACCACCTGGGCTCCGACGCATCTGCTCTTCCTCCACACCAATGAGATCCCCAAGAGCAAAGCCGACGACGATGCTTTCTGGACACGCATGCTCGTGGTGCCCTGGCTCATCCGCTTCGTGGACGATCCGAAAACCCCGGACGAACGCAAAATTGACCGCAAGCTGGAGTCCAAACTCAAGAAAAACCTGTCCGGGCTTGCCGCCTGGCTGGTTCGCGGCGCTCTTGAGTACCAGGAGAAAGGCCTGTGCCCTCCGGCCTCGGTCATCGCGGCCACCAAGGAACAGCGCGAGCGGATGGACGACGTGGGCATGTTCCTTGGCGATTGTTGCAACATCGAGACGGCGGCCCCGGGCAGGGAGCCGGCGTCTCGCATCGCAGCGTCCGAACTCCTCGACGCCTTCAACTGGTGGATGCACAAGCAAGACTCCAACGCCTACCTCTACTCATCTAAACGTATGGGCGAGATTCTTCGCAAGAAGCTTATCCCATCGAAAAAATCAAGCATTACCTACTACCTAGGAATATCCCTCAAGCCCGACGTGGCCGAGGATTTCGAGGCCTGGCGCGATTCCCAATCCTCGAGCGGTGGAGAGAAGAAGAAGAGGAGCAAGCTCTATGGCTAGCCAATCCTCCCACATTCTCCCACGGAAAACGGGCCAGACCATGCGCTCAACCTGCTTAAATAGCTTGGAGAATAGCCGCGCCGGGAGCTTGGGAGCATCAAAGCCTATTTGCCTTGCATGTGTATGTAGTGTGTGCGGCGGTGCGCTATTTGTGCACTCGCGCCTCCCATCCTCCCATTTCTCTTTTATTCATAAAGAAAATAGTAAGTTAAAAGTAAAAGGAGAGTTGGGAGCTTTCGGGATGTTGGGAGGTTCGCCCTCATGAACCTTCTCGACCTGCTTTCCTCTCGTGGTCTGTCTCCTCGCCAGGTCTCCGCCAACAAGGGCGGGGAGTACGCCAGCGCCTGCCCTGGCTGCGGCGGCGAGGACAAGCCGGGCAATCCGTCTGACCGTTTCCACGCCTTCCCCAGCCAGGAGGGCGGGCCGCTCTGCCAAGAGGCCGGCGCGCTCGGCACATACTGGTGCCGGAAGTGCGGCGCTGGTGGCGATCTGCTCCAGTACCTCATCGACTTCGAGCGCATGCCCTTTGCCGACGCCTGCGCCGAGCTGGGCGCCAAGATGCCCAAGAGTCTCCCCGCACGTGGCCGCCTGCCACAGCCGCCCAAGACCAGCACGGCCCCGGCCTTCGTGCCCGCCGTGCTCGCCTTGCCGTCCACCATCTGGCGCGAACGTGCCGCCCGCCTCGTGGAGAAGTCCCACGCCAGGCTCCTCGAATCGCCTAAGGCTTTGCGCTGGCTTGCGGAGCGCGGCCTCGACCTGGACGCCGTGCGCAAGTACCGCCTGGGCTACCTAGCCGAGGAGCCGAACAAGAACAACCGCCCCGGCATCTTCCGCGCCCGCAGCGCCTGGGGCTTGCCCGACAAGATCGTCCAAAACCCAGATCGCACCACCCGCGTGATTAAGACGATGTTCATCCCGCGCGGCATCGTCATCCCGGCCTATGGCCCGAAGGGCTACCACGAGGGCGCGCTGCCCATCCGCATCCGCATCCGCCGGCCGGACGTGGACATCAAGGGCACCGACTACCCCAAGTATCACGTCATCCCCGGCTCGTGCATGGCCCCCATGCTGTTGGGCGCAAGCGCCCGCGCCTTCGTGGTGGTCGAGGCCGAGCTGGACGGCATGCTGGTGCACCATCTGGCTGGCGACCGCTGCGGTGCGCTGGCCGTGCTCACCAACCTGGGCAAGCCAGATGCCGCCGCATACGCCGCGCTTGTGCGCGCGCTCACCGTGCTGGTGGCGCTGGACTACGACGAGGCCGGAGCCAACGGCTGGGCATGGTGGCGCGCGCACTGCGCCACGGCGCGGCGCTGGCCGGTGCCCGCGGGCAAAGATCCCGGCGACGCCTTCAAGCTGGGCGAGGATCTGCGCGCCTGGGCGTTGGCCGGCTTGCCCAAAATGCTGCACGCGGTCACCGCCGCCCCGGAGGCCTCCCCCTTGGGAGTGTCGCTTTCTGGCGAGGCTGCCACCACGGGGGAGGGGGCACATGCGGCCCCAGCGCCCCACAGCGCGCCGCAGCCCACCCCGGCGAGCGTTGACGCCCCCGCGCCTGTCACGGCTCCCCCGGCCGTCACCCCGCGCCAATGTATGGCCCTGCGGAACCTTGCCCGCTTCATGGACCGCCATGGCGTCAGCTACGGGCCGGACTCTTCCGGCTGCCCCGCCTGGCAGTACCCCGACAACCTGTCCCGCCACGAGGTCGACGCGCTTTTCGAAGCGCTGCTGCCCCTCGTCCCGTCCGATGTCTACGAGCTGGTCAAGGCCAACCCTGCAAAGGTGGTCACGGCTGGCAACCTGTGTGCGCCCTACCAAACCCAGAGGAGGAATTCATGAATCTTCGAGACATGTCCGCGCGCGATGCGCTGACGCATGTGGATGATTTGCTGCGCCAGTTGCTGGTGCACCCGGGGCTGGCCAACGCCGACCGCGCGGCCATCGTGCAGGCTGGTGTCAATCTCTCTGGCCCGCGCCGCCGGCACATGGGCAAGTGGACGCCTTGCGACCCGGCCACCCTGCCCCCGCGCAAGGCCGGGCAGAAGTTCCCCGAGCTGCCCAAGGGCTGGGCGGTGGATTGGGAAAACGCGCAGGAGGGGGCCAATGCCTGAACGACTTCCGAAGCAGTGGCATCTTGGGATGCTGGTCGAGCAGACGTATTCTCAGAAGATGCAACGCACCTTCCCTGCGGTGAATTGCAGGCTCTTACTCGCTTGCTTCCAAGAGGACATCGAAGCCTGTGCTGCGACTTACCAGCCGAGCGGACACGGCGGTAACACCTGGGTTGGTTTGAAAACACACATCAACAATTCGCCTATCATTCGAAACGATAAGCAGAGGAGAGATAAGGACTGTGGACGTCCCGTGTTCGAATTGTCCATAGATTACACCACCACAAACGTCTCGAGTCAGCTCTCCAGTAAAGCGGCCACAGTGCAGATTGATGGTGTCCACTCGAATATCCGCATGCCCGCGATTTTCAATGACGAGTCTCGTATCGACAAGACTGTCCTCCTGCGGTTCCGGCTGCTCCAGATAGGCTCGTGGTTCCTCCATGCGTTTGCCCTTGAGCCAGTTGATAAGGCCAAAAGCTGCTCCGATTGTCGCAGCCGCCGCAGCAACGGCTGTCGCAATAGTCTTCACTAGTTCCATTATTTCGCTAGCACTCATGCTGTACCTCCTGAATTCTTATGGTGTGAGTTTCGGTATGAGAAAGTTACCCAAAACTCGCACAATCACTAGCAAGATATCTATTAACATGGAGAGTAATATGGCGACTACAGAAGAATTTGCTGCTGGTGCAGGGGTAACAGCCGCCCCTGGCCTCACCTTCAAAACCCAGCTGGCCGCTGTGGACTACCTCACCAGCCAGGGCTTCAAGGTCGGCAAGAGCAAATTCAACGACGACGTGAAGAAACACAAGCGCATCCCCTTGAACGCGGCCGGCCACTTTGAGGCCTCCGTGCTCCTGGCCTATGCCGCTGTGCACCTCACCCCCCTGGCCAGATCCGAGGACGCCAAGGGCAGTGCCGCCGCCACTTCGAAGATCACCGCCGACACCCGCCTGCGCGAAGTCCAGGCCGCACGCCAGGAGCTCAAGCTCCAAAAGGAGCAGGGACTCATCATGCTCAAGAGCGAGCATGAGGCCGGGCTCTCCGCGCGGGCGCTGTTCTTCAAGAACGAGATCGAGAACTTCATCCGCCTGCGCGCCGCCAGCATCATCCAGCTGGTGGGCGGGAGCGAGGAGTCCGAGCCTCTGCTCATCGAGTGGTGGGACGAGGCCACGGCGGATTGGATGGACTCCTGGTCGAAGGACCGCGAGTTCATGGTCGACGACGACGACACCAGGACCCAGGCCGACGAATCCGGCGAGGAAATCGCCGAGGACATGGAGACGGAGGAGTAAATGGCAACAGTCCGCAAAGGGCTTGAACCCGTGGCCGTGTTCCCCGCCCCAAAGGGGAAAAAGCAAGGAAAGCGCATGAGCGTTTATCCCGCCGAGCATTGGGAGAAATGGGGCGGCGCGCCCGGCCGCTGGCGCGTCATGATCGGGGAGCGCTGGCATACCCGCAAGGGGGAGCGGGTCAGCTTTTTCACGGCGGAGGGCATGCGGGCGCTGGTGGGCGAGTGGGGCCTGCGCGCCTTGGGCATCAAGGCGGACAAGGCGGATATCGTCAGCAAGGCCGCTCCTCGCGGCACGCTGGTCTGGCTGCTGGACTCCCTGCCTGCGGGTGACGTGGACTCCGATGGTGTGGAGGTCACCCGCGTGGAGCCCGCCCACTTCGCCACGCGCACCCGAACCGTCCCTTTTGCTGACGAATATGGGGAATGGCGCGTGTGGGTAGGGTTTCGCAGCAAGCCCGTGCTGCTGGCCGACCTGCGCCCGCGTGCGGACGGCCAGGGTTTCGACCTGGTCGAGAGGGGAGCATAGCCCCATGGCCACCTTCCGCTTCACCCCCGGCGAACGGCATATCTTCCGCCGCCGCCCCAAGCAGTCGCCTTCCGCCTGGGCCGCCGAGCAGCTCATCGTGCCCGACGGCCCTCATTCCGGCAGCCGCTGGCGGCGGGACTTCGCCCCCTACGCGCCGGGCATCATGGACACCTGGGCCGAGCCCTGGGTGGAGGAAGTGCGCGTGTGCGGCACCCCGCAGAGCGGCAAGACGATGTTGCTCTATGCCTGCATGGGCTACGCCATCGACCGCCGCCCCGGCCCGCGCATGCTCTCCATGCCCGACGACCCGTCCATCGCCAAGGTGGTGGAGGCCAAGCTCAAGCCCCTGTTCCGCCGCACGCCGCCCGTGCGCCGCCTGCTGCGCAAGTTCCGCTCCGGAGGCGTGTTCTTCCGCGACGGCACCGCCCTGCACCTGGCCAGTGCGCAGTCCCCCAGCCAGCGCGCCTCCATCTCCATCCAGGACCTCTTCATGGACGAGGAGGACCTGTACAAGCAGTTCGCGGGCCAGGGCGTTCCCGTGGTCGACCTCCTCGAGCGCACGCGCTCCTATGCCCACAAGCGCAAGATCCTGCGCGTCAGCAAGCCCGTCGGCGGCGAGGACTCCAGCATCTGGACCGCCATCAACGATGCGGACGAGCTGCGCCACTATGAGGCGCGCTGCCCGGCCTGCTCAACATTTCAGCGCCTCGAGGCCTCCGGCTTGGTTTGCGCTTCGGCCACCGCAGACCCCCAAAAGGTCAAGAGAGAAAAGCTGGCGCGCTACAAGTGCAGCGGCTGCGGCTTCCTGTGGACCGACCACATGCGCAACGTGGCCGTGCTGGCGGGCCGCTGGGTGGCCGTGGAAAGCGTGCCGCGCCCCAAGAGCGTTGGCTTCCATCTCCCGTCCATCCTCTCGCGCTCGGTCAGCCTGTCCGAGATCCTGTGCGAGAAGATGAAGGCCGAGGCCTCGGACGACCCAGATGCGAAGCAGGCTTATGTCAACGGCTACTGGGCGTTGCCGTACAACCCCGTTGTGCGTGAGACAAAGGAGAGCGAGATCCTCAAGCTGGTGGACCGCACGCTGCCCGCGCGCGTTGTGCCGTCCGGCTATGTGGCCTTAACCTGCGGCATCGACATGCAGAAGTGGGGATTCTGGTTCCGCGTGGACGCTTGGACCCCAGGGCTTGAGTGCGCCATGATCGACTACGGTCGCCTGCGCGACTGGTCCGACGTCTACTCCCTCATTTGGGAGACCACCTACGAGCGGGAGGACGGTGCGCCTATCCCCTTGTGGCGTGCCGGGCTCGATACCGGCGGCGGCAAGACGGATGAGGATCTGCTCACCCGCACGGAAGAGGCCTACCAGTTCGTGCGACAGCACGGCGCGGGTCGCCTCTTCGCCACCAAGGGCGCCAGCCGCCAAATGCTCACCCCTGTCAGCGCATCCGTCATGGACAAGATGCCCCGCTCCAGGTCCGCCATTCCCGGTGGGCTTTGGCTCTATATGCTGGACACCAACTATTTCAAAGGCCTTGTGCATGCCCGCATGGCTGTGGATGCCAACCAGCGCGTACGCTTTCACGCCGAGACGGACGAAAGTTTTGCCAAGCAAATGTCCGCAGAGCGCCAAGTGCGCGAGCGTGGCGGGACCGTGCGTTGGGAGCGCGTGCACCGCGAGAACCACTACCTCGACTGTTCCTGCATCTCCATGGCCTGCGCTCATGCCAGCTGGACCCCCAGCCTGCAGATGCTGGCCAGCCGCATTGCTGCCCCGGATGAGATGCAGCGGCCTTCTCCACCCCGGGACGAACAGGCTGAGGAATCTGGCCCGAACATGCCCCGCCCCCTGTCCTGGCTGCAAAGCCGCAAAGCTCTGTGAGGACGCACATGACCAACGTCACCAACATCCCCTACGACCGCACAGCCGAAGGCCGTCTGCTCAACGTGGTCCAGGTTATGGAGCGGCTCAACTGCTCGCGCAGCTTTGTGTACAAGCTAGTGGGCGCAGGCCATTTGAAAGCCCTGCGTATTGGGGAGGTCAAGGGCCTCCGGGTCACGGAGAAGAGTCTGGAGCGTTTCAAGAAGCGCCGCAAGGTGGCCTGCTAGCCCCTGCCGACCAGTACTCCCATCAGAGATACTCGCGAACAGTATCGCATGAAGGGAAGGCATTGACCCCTGCCCCTTGTTTCGGCATGAACACAGGGTAAATAAAAGGGACCATGTACCAGGAGCTTCCACCATGCCCACAGCCACTGTCCGCAAAGTCGCAACGGATTTTCTTACCCGTAAGGAACCAGGCGTGCTAGCGCTTAAGGGGGCCTGGGGAGTCGGTAAAACCCACTTCTGGGACAACCTCGTTAAGGAACTTCACGACAAGCTCCAGCCCACCCGGTACAGTTCGGTGTCCCTGTTTGGCATCGCATCCAAGCGTGAATTGAGCATCGCGCTTTATGCGAAGATGCACGACTTTCACGCCGCTCACTCAGAAGAACACCAAGGAATATGCTCCTGGGCGAAGAAACGGGCATCCCAAAAACTCGAGAAGTACGCCAAGAAAGCTGCAGATTCCAAAGAGTATAACATCCTAAATGATATTCCATGGGTCAAGGCCCTTCCTCGTGCTTTTGAGGCCTTTGCATCCCTAACAATCAAGAATGCTGTGATCTGTCTGGACGATTTCGAACGCCTCGACCATGAGCGCTTCCCAGTTGAGGAACTCATGGGGTTCATCAATGAACTCAAGGAAGATAGGGGCTGCAAGGTTGTCCTTATTTTCAACGAGAACGAACTCGATGGGACAAAGGAAATTTTCGAGAAGTACCGGGAAAAGGTCATCGACATGGAACTGCTCTACGCGCCCACAGCGCAGGAGTCCGTCGCCATTGCCGTGCCGCCAGACACCCCCTGCCGCGACACTCTAGTAAAACATGCGGGAGAATTGGGCTTAACGAACATACGCGTGCTGCGGAAAATCGTCCGGATAACGAGGATTATGGATAATGTGGCAAGCAAGCTGGACCCGCAGGTCATGGAGCAGGCCGTTCGCACCCTGGTGCTGCTCGCCTGGTGCTACTATGAGAAAAACAAGGCCAAACCGACCCTTGAGTTTGTTCTCAGCAGGAATTCTTACCGCTCATTGTTTGATAAAAATGAAGATTCAGAAAAGGATCCCCAACTCGAGAAATGGGACACGCTGCTCCGCAATTATGGTTTCACAATTGCTGAGGATCTAGATCTAACGATCAAAGCAATTATTGAACAGGGCTATCTGGAAGATACCGGATTTGAAGAAAAGGCCCAAGAATTGAACACCCAAATTCTAAATGGGCAAAACAAAGCGGATCTCGACACTGTGTGGGAGGCACTGAATCATTCCTTTGACGACAACCTGGACGAATTCGTGGGAGTGGTGCGTACTAAATTCGACAAATACGTGGATTTCATCAGCCTGAACTTCCTCAATAGTCTGGTGGTCATCCTGCGCGAACTCGGTCAGGGTCCCTTGGCGGACGCGCTTATCACGGAATACTTCGCGGCACGGGAAAATGATCACCACTCATTTGATCTGAAGAGTCTCCCCAGCCTGCTCAGACCCACAGACACAATTCTGCTGGAACGCTGTTTGGCACTGCAAGCTAAGACACATGCTCCCCTTACCCTGGACGCAGCGATCAGATACTTCATTACAAACAACAGTTGGGATGATGCCCAGATGAAACCTTTACAGGATGCGTCCGAAGAGGAATTCTACAACTGTTTTAAGCAGCACAAAGGTGAGGACTTGACCGATTTTGTCCGCAACTGCCAACGATATGCGGGAATACAAGGGAATGAAGCGATAGCCCCGAAAGTCCACCGTGCCTTGGTGCGCATCGGCAAGGAGAACGCGATCAACCGATTCCGTGTCGTGCATCGTTTCGGCATTACAGAGGAAGAGTTGGACAAGGCTAGCTGAGGGGACGAGGGGCTGGGCTTGGGAGGACTAGTGATGTAGGCCCCCCGTTCTAGGCGGTTTGAAGTAGCTAAATTCAAGGCAAAAAATAGTTCAGCTGCAGCCCTATTACCTCGCCAAATTTTTAGGCTTCTGCGGCAAATGAAGTCTTCGCTCGGTCGAGTTCACGTGCATACTTTGATAAAATGAAGGGTATTCTTGGGATCCAAGACATTGGGAGCCTTACTAAATTCCTGGGAGCAGTGGACACAGGGGAAATCAAGCTTCCCCGACAAGATTATTGTTCTTTTTCCCCCAAAGCTCTCTTGGGGTTTGATGAACTGTGCACGAAGCCATAACCTTTTTTAGTTTTCCTTTTTCACCTGTGTTTTTTTCCGCATGCCCTAACCGCGGACTACAGGCCGCATAACACTACAAGGCCAGCACATCCGCCCCAGCCTTCCACGCCTTTTTTGCGTACAAAAGTTGTCTCCACTGTCCACAGGTGTCTCCTGTGTGCACCTCCCCACCCAACTCGCTGTGCTAGCTCTCCTGCATGGCAGCATTCACCCTTGATGAGATAGCCCAGGCCCGAAAAGCCCTCAAAGACGCGCTCCTCGGAGTGGCCTGCGCGCAGGAATACTCTATCGCTGGCCGCTCCGTCCGCAAGATGACGGCCAAAGAGATCCGCGAAACCCTGGACTGGCTCGACCAGGAGGAGGCCAAGCTTCGGGGCAATAGCGGCCCGGCCTTCATTCCCTCCATCCCCAGGAGGGAGCAATGGTAGCCCCTGCCGCAGGTCCTCTGGACCGTATTTCTTTGGCTGCGCAAATGGTCGGTGGCCTCACCGAACAAATCCGTAAGGCATCCAGCGGCCGCGCTGGCACCCTTGAAAACTTCCGCCCGCGCAGGAGCAGCCGTTTCGACGAAACGCGCTCCACCGACCTCGTTATGGCCCGCGCCGAAGCCTTGGCCGCCAGCGACGGCAACGCGGCATCCTGCGTCGACAGCCTGGCTCTCAACGTGGCAGGGCCTGGCTTGCGCCCGCAGTCGTACCCCAACTTGAAGATTCTCGGTATCGAAGATGATGCCGCAGCGGCTTTCGCTGATAGCGCCGAGGCGGCTTGGGAAATCTGGTGCGCTGAAGCCGATGCGGCGGATACTGACCACTTCGATGACCTGCAGTACCAGGCCATACGCTCCATGTTCGTCACCGGCGAGTTCCTGCACCTGCCTGTATGGCTGGACCCCGCCGAGGAGCCCGACCGCACCTTCGGACTTGCCCTGCAGGCCCTGCACCCGGCCCGCCTGCGCACTCCCTCCGACAAATTGACCGACCCCACCATCCGTGGTGGTGTGCAGTTGGGCATTGGCAACCGCCCCCTGGGCTACTGGATAGCCGAACCCAGAGAAGGCCGCCTCTTGTCCGGACTTTCCAGCAAGGACTTCCGCTATGTGCCCCGCAAGGCAGGGCACCGCTTCACGTGCTTGCACTGCCGCCACTCGAACATGCCGGAACAGATCCGCGGCGAGTCCATCCTCTCCCCGGCCATGAAACAATTCCGCGATCTGGCGGACTACGTCGACTACGAGTTGGTCGGTGCGCTCATTGCCGCATGTTTCACTGTATTTATCGAGTCGCCCGGCAACACCATGGGGGACCAGACCCTGCCAGGACATGCCGTGCCCGGTCAGGATAGGGGAGCGCCCTATCCGCAGGAGCTGAACCCCGGACTGGTGGTTAAGGGGAAGCCCGGCGACAAAATTAGCACCATCTCCAACAACCGCCCAGCCCCCTCCTTTGAAGCCTTCTACACCCGCATGCTCCGGGCCGCTTCCGCCTCTACCGGCCAGCCATACGAGATCGTCGCCAAAGATTTTTCAAAGACGAACTACTCCAGCGCCCGCGCAGCGCTTCTCGAGGTCTGGAAGCTCCACACCATGTATCAGGACTGGTTCGTGCGCAGGTACCTGCAGCGCATTTGGATGATGGTGCTCGAGGAGGCTTTCCTGCGTGGGCTTCTGGTTATCCCCGCTGGTGCACCGGGTTTTTACGGAGCCATGCGCGCCTGGGGCGCTGCGGTCTGGACCCGGCCCCCACGGGGCAACGTCGACCCGGTGAAGGAGCGCAAGTCCGACCAGATGGGCTTGGACACGCTCACCGAAACTCGCACCAGCATCTGCCATGCGCGCGGCCAGGATTGGGATGCCGTACTCCGCACTCGTTCTCGCGAGGATCGTGCCATCCGCGCTGCTGGCCTGGTAATCCCCGCCAGCTCCGGGCAAAAGTCCGCCCCAGCAGAACAGAACGACGAACCAGAAGAGGAGGTCCCCGCCTCATGAACATGGATTTATTCCCCTCGCTTTGGGCTATCCGCCCACAAGAGCTGGAGTCCATTTGCTCCCGGTTCGTTCAGTTGGGGGCAAGGCCCCCTGTCGAAGCCAGCGCGCAGGGTCTCACGCAGGGCGAAGCGGCGGCACTCCCATATGAGTTGGACGGTGCGCTGGCAATCATCCCGGTTGTGGGCCCCATGAGCAAGCGCGGCGATTTGTGGCGTGGCCTCACGTCCATGCAAGGTGTGGGGATGGCCGCACGCCAAGCCGCAGAGGATCCTCGCGTACGCGCCATCCTGTTGGACATCGATTCCCCTGGCGGCACCGTCGACGGCATCGAGGAGCTTTCAACCAACGTGCGGGCTGCTGCAGAGCTGAAGCCTCTTTTTGCCTACGCCAATGGCCTCATGGCCAGCGCAGCTTACTGGCTGGGCTCTTGCGCACGTGAAATCGCCGCTCCGGCCACAGCGGAGATCGGCTCCATAGGCGTTGTCATGGTCCACTGGGAAATCTCCCGGCTGGCTGATGCCATGGGCTATACATTCAGCGTCATCTCCGCCGGAAAATACAAGGCCATGGGCAACTCCGTGGAGCCTCTCTCCGACGAGGCTCGGGCCTACCTGCAGACCGGAATCGACAGCCTCTACGACCTGTTTCTGGACGCCGTGGCCCTGGGCCGGGGCGTGGATAAAGACAAGGCCAAAGCCATGGCCGACGGCAAGGTGTTTCTCGCGGGGGAGGCTCTCGGCATTGGGCTGATTGACCGCCTGGAAAGCCGCGAATCTTTCATCAACCATATCCACGAGGAGGTCCGTATGGATCTGACGACCCTCAAGAAAGAGGCCCCCGGCGCGTTGTCGGAACATCGGGCCGAGGTCGAGGCCGAAATCAAGGCCGAGGCCGCAAAATCCCAGCAGGAGGCCGTGACGGCGGAACAGCAGCGCTGCGTCGGTCTGTGCTCCGCCGTCCTGGGGGAAGAGACCGGAAACAAGCTCGCTTCGGTCATCCAGGCTGGTTTCAGCCCAGAGCAGGCCAAAACGCTCACGGCGCTTTTGGGCGGCACGCAGGGCGTTGTGCAAGGCGTTGTGCAGCAGCCGGTTGCCGGTTCTGCCGACCAGACCAAGATGCTCGAGGCTTTGCAGAACGCACACGGCAAGGGCACGGCCCCCGGTGGTGGCGTGGGGGCATCCTCCGGTGCCGAAGGTGAGAGCTTTGATGCCTTGGTCGCCGCCCGCATGACCTCGGCTAACTGCAGCCGTGGAGCCGCCACCATCCACATTGCCCGCACCAATCCCGAGGCCCACACGGCCTACCTGGGCCGTCTGGCCCGGAAGGAGAGCTAAAATGGCGCACACCAACGGCCCCATCACCTATTCGGCTGGATCCACTTTTGAGCGCTACCGCCTGGTCAACCTCGTTGGCGGCAAACTCTGGCCCTGCGATCCCGGCGAAGAGCCCCTTGGCGTCTCCGCCAGCAACGCCCTCGCCGTGGACGACCACGTGGGCGTGAATCTTCTGAACGGCAATGGAACCATCGAAATCATGGCCACAGGGGCCGTGGCCGAAGGTGAACTGCTCATCCCCGCAGCCGCTGGCCAGGTCGCCAAGGATCCCGGCACCGGCACCCGCATCATCGTGGGCAAGGCCCTTACCTCGGTCGGTTCCGGTGGCGGCGTCATTGAAGTGCTGCCCTACGGCTACGGCCATACCCTTACCGCCGCCTAAAGGAGGCAACGACCATGCCCGAAAGCAAAGCCATCGTCCGCCCCGATCTCGGGGCTATCGCCTATGAGTTCTCCCGTGGCGCGTCCTCGGCGGGCTACATCGCCCAGCGCGTGCTTCCTGTTTTCTACACCCCGGAACGCTCGGCCCAGTATCCTTACATCCCCGCCGACGCCCTGCTCGAGGTGGTCAACACTAAGCGCGCTCCGCGCGCGGCCTATGCCCGCAGCGACTGGCAGTTCGACTGGAAGGACTACTCCTGCAAGGAGAACGGCTACGAGGAGCCCGTTGACGACAGCGAGGCCAAGCAGTTCGCCAACTACTTCGACGCCGAAACCGTGGCCGTTGAGCGCGCCATGGGCATCGTTCTCCGCTCCATGGAAGTGCGCACGGCGGCCAAGGTGTTCAGTACCAGCATCTTCACGCCCCACGCGGTCACTCACGCCTGGACGGACTATGCCAGCGCCGACCCGCGCGGCGACATCCTCGCTGGTCGCAAAGAGCTTCGCCAGACCACGGGCCTCAAGCCCAACGCCCTCATCCTGGACGAAGATCTGATCCTCCACGTGTCCATG
>Ga0209373_10001037_pt1 | contig 36508 bp, 31 predicted proteins | sample Higcelweek5metaG_FD_187173 | JGI IMG/M metagenome (GOLD analysis project Ga0209373, IMG submission 187173) | Freshwater pond sediment microbial communities from the University of Edinburgh, under environmental carbon perturbations - High... | ecosystem: Environmental > Aquatic > Freshwater >... | reverse complement strand
AAACCGCCGACTTTGTGGAAATAACCGCGGCACTCGCCGAGGGCACGCCCATGATCCGGAACCGGTGCAGCCGGATCATGTCTCCAAGCACCCCGGCGGGTTCGCCCGCCGGTTTTATCAATCAAAATAAGGAAATAAGATACCATGGAAAAAGAGAAGAAAGAAAGCTGCTTCCCGCGTCCCCCGTTCAAGAAAAAACACCTCGCCGAAACCCTGACGATTGGCTTCCTCGCCGGAGTAGCCGCCACCATCGGTATGTTCCGTCTGATAAAGAAGTAAAAGCCCCTCCCGCCCAGTTCAAACTGAGCGGGAGATTCATTTTTTTGCGTTTTCGATTTTTGTCTTGACGTAATCCATCAGTTGCTTTGCGTTCAAGCCGTTCATTTCTTGCTTGTTGCCTTCTGGTTTTGAGAATTTTTGTGGGAATAGCCGGATTGTTGAACAGAAAACACGCGATTCTCCGGCTGAAAGCTGTGCAAACCCACTTGTTTTCGGAGACAACGATAAATTTGGAGCATCCGTCATCCAACTCATTGGCTCGACGCAGAAAAAGCCTTTATTGCCTCCGTCATTCCAGCAGGCCAGATGGGTAAATGCGGAATCGAACTCATAGCAGACCGTTCCGTTTCGCCGATGAAGCAGCGCGTTGCGCCCCCCGCATTCCGGCAGGGGGAACATATGTGCGAACGCCATCCGTTCCACGCTCAATCTGCCGTCAAGCAGAGCGGCATCCTGAAGCGGCCACGTTGTCATCTTTCCAGTCGGCAGGCGGCGTTTCGAATGAACTGTCCAAAAACCATCGGTACGGTGGGGAACTTTTACCGTTACCGACTCATCCGCCGGAGTGGAGAAGGCGGTATGCAAACCGACGCCGAGCGGCATCGGCCGGGAACTGAGATTTTCAATCCGTACTACATGCTTCAATCCTTCCCTGCTCAATTCATAACAGATATTCGCACTGAATTCATGCGGGAAACCGGCAAATTCCCGGCGGGAGGCGTCAAAAAGATAGGACACCTGCACGCGAAGAACGGAATCCGCCTCTTTTGCGTACTCCAACCGCCAGCGGCGGCCGAGAACAAGCCCGTGCAGGTGGCAGTTGGTCGCTTTTTCATTGACCGGAAGCATGTATTGCCGCCCGTCGATTGCAAACCTACCGTTTCGAATCCGGTTCGGCGGAAGCAGCAGGGGAATTCCGTAAACTGCCGGAGCAGCGTGGAGTTCGGCGATTGATGCGGGAAATCGAAAAATCTCCATTCCAGTTTCCCGATGCGTCAGGCGGATCAGGTTGCCGGTCGCATCCAGATCAATGATTCCGCTCCACTCCGGAGTTTCAAGCACGATCAGCGAATCGCCCTCTTTTTCTTCGATCCGGTACGGCATCAGCGGACCGCTTTTTCGAAACAGGCAATCGGAGCATGCGCATACCCTATTCCGATCTGACCGCCGGTCACTCGGGAAAGAATGCCGCCATGCATTCGAGGAGCAATGCCGGCGGCAAGAACGCGTTCCGGCAAAATTCCCGCGGGCGCGGCGCCCTCCAAGGCCGGAATGACGAAGCGTTCATTGACGCCGAAGGTGATTTGCCGCATTTCCCGGCATTGGGCGATCCCATCCCGGATTGTCTCGCGACGGGCGGCGAGGAGCGCCGGAGAAGCCGCCGCCGCCATGCCGCCCAGGCCCCACGCCTCGACGTTGCTGGAATCACCGAGCCACGGCGAAGCGTCCGTTTCGCCGTGTTCCGGCGAGAAATAGAAACCGCGGAATCCCGGAGCTGGCGCAGTATGCCAGCGCTCCCCGGTTCCGCTTGCCTTGATGCCGAATTCCACGCCGTTTCCGCCCATCGCGGTCACCAGCGTCGCGCCGGGAATTCCGGCCGCCGATTTCAACGACGCAACCGCAGACGCGCATCCGACATGGTGCACGAAGCGGCGGCAGGAGTTCAGAAAACGAAGCAGCTCCCATTTTTCCGGCTCCGGCGCGTCGAACTCGCACAACGCCTCGAAAATCCGGGCGAAGAACAGCTTGTCGGTCGCCGCCTGCCGGGTGTGCTCTTCATCTCCCATCAGCAACCCTTCGGCGAAGAGTTCCGTCACATCGATCCCACTGCAATGCCGCAAGACCGCGTCGAACAGCGGGGCGTGGCGGTCGGCAATTTCCTCCAGATTGCGGTGAATCCCGGCATGGTAGACCCCCCAGCCGCCGAGTCCGCCGCCGAGAGATCCCTCGATCGGCGCGGCAACCGACCGCACCCCGCTGTTTTTCTCCGTAACGGTAAGCACCGCCATCGAATAAGAGGTAATGCCAGCGCCAGGACCGCCGGAATTGTAATCGTTCGCACAGCCGAGCTCGATTTCACCGGATTCGATCATGCCCACCGCCTCTTTTTCATCCCTGGCAAGCCCTTCGAAAATCGCCGCACCGACGACTCCCATGCGGTGTGGACCGCGCATTTCCCGATACTTCACCGGCGGGCCGGAATGAAGAATCAGATTCTTCCGAAAGCCGGGAATGGTCTCTCCTGCTTTTTTGCAACCGTCCAGAATCGGACGGGCCCGGACCAGTTTTTCAAATGCGATCTGATTGGCACTTTTCATCAAAAGCCCCTCTTTTATTTGAATTATATCTATTTAGATTTATATTATACATGAAATACCGGAGAAATCAAGACCCCAAAAGGGAATCATGGAAATATTTGAACCGATCAACGAATTCGTATCCCTGTTGAAGACACCGTTTTGCGGCTCGTGGAGCGGCGTAGTGTTGATCCGTCGCCCGGACGGAAGCGCTGTCATGATCGACTCGGGAGCAACGGCGGAAACGGTCGATCGCGTGATCGTTCCGGCGTTGAAGGCGGTGGGGCTGGAGCTGGCGGACCTCTCCGCCCTGCTCTGCACGCATACCCACGGGGATCATATCGGGGGGCACTCCCGCATCCGCGAGCTGTGCCCGAAGCTGCCCTGCGGCGTTTTCGAAGGTGGGGCGAAGAAGCTGCGCGACCCGCTCAAATTCAACAAACTGATCCGGGCGCCGTTCCCGGAATACAGTCCGCCGCCCGCCGCGAGCCTCAAGGGGATTGAGCCGGACTTCACCTTCCGGGACGGCGAAACGGTCTGCGGCCTCAAGGCGATTTTCACTCCGGGGCATGACTCCGACTGCGTTTGTTTTCTCGACACCGAAACGGGCACGCTCGTCACCGGCGACTCCGTTCAGGGCAACGGAACCGAGCTTCAGGGCTGCGGACTCTGCATGGACTTGCCGGGTTATCGCCGCGCCCTTCGCGCTCTGCTTACCGAACCGGTCCACACTGTCGTCACCGGTCACGCTTACCTGCCGTGGAAATCGGCGATTCAGAAAGGGGAAAATGCGCGCAAAATGCTGAGAGAAGCGTTTGCATTAACCGAAACCTATGGTATTATTATCGGGGATGCGCTCGCGAAGGGGATTACCGATCCGGCGGAAGAAGCGAAATATCTGATTCGCGCGCTGAATGGCGCGATGCCGGCATTCCTGTTTATGGCGCTTTACACGGTCAGGGAGTACCGGAAGGAATTGCATGTCGAATAATGTCAAGGTCATGGATGCCGTGCGGGACGGCAAATGCCGTGCTTCCAAAAAAGAGATCCAGCAGATTACCGGTCTCTCCTGGGGTACCATGTGCAAAGTTACCAACAAGCTGCTGGACCAAGGCTATCTGTTTGCGCGCAAGGAGAAGGCAACGGCTCCGGGGCGGCCGATGATTCCGCTCTGCGTCAATCCGGATTCGGCCCTTTTCTGCGGAATCGACATCGGCTCGGCGACCACGAAATTCGTATTGTGCAATATGAATTTCAACATCCTCTACCGCGCCGAGGCGGCTACGGAACCCTATACATCCGCCGAGCGGTTCCTCGAATGGCTATCCGGCGTTTTTGAGACCGGGCTGCGTGAAAGCGGTTGCAGCCGAACCAAACTGATTGCCGCCGGACTCGCCATTTCAGGCAATGTAGATTCGGACAACGGAGTCATCGCCTCCGGCGGCAACTTCGGAATGAAATACGGCGCGAACATTCCGGTTTCCGCCATTGCCGGCCGGTTCGACTTGCCCGTTTACACCGTGACCACCCAAGTTGCGGCGGTTTGCGCGGAGTACCGGTTCGGCAAGCGCGCCGGATGCGGGAACCTCGTCAGCATCGGCATCGGCGTCGGCCTCGGCTCCGGAATCGTAGCAAACCACATGCTGCTCATCAGCCACCCCAAGCGTCCGGTCGGCTACATCGGGCATATTCTGATTCCCGGCAACAGCCATATCTGTTCCTGCGGGTTCAAAGGGTGCCTCGAATCGTTTTCGGGGGCGAATTACCTGGCCGATATTGCGCGGGAGCGTTTGCCAAAGCGCCCCGAACTGTTCTCCGCCGCCGCGCTCGACCAGGCGGCGGCCCAGGGAGATCCGGATGCCGTTCCGATCATGGACACCGCCGCGTCCTACAATGCAATCGGCATCGCCTCCATGATCCAGCTCTACGCCCCGGAGGCCCTGGTTTTTTCCGGCGGCCAAGTCCGGACGGACGGCTATCTGTTCCGGAACACGCTGGAGAAGCTCAAGGAAATCCTCCCCGAAGAGCGGCGAAGCTGCTTCATCGACATCACCAATCTCGGCCCGCATCAGTCGGCGCTCGGCGCTGCGCGTCTCGCTTACGAGAAATTCTTTTGATTTTTCGTGATGCAACTTGTATCCGGACCCCGAATCGTATATATTTATATCAGAACTGATAAATATACGACAAGGAGGCCTTCATGAGCGTTGTCGGCAAGCGGGTCCTGATTACCGGATCGTCGCACGGAATCGGAGCGGCGACCGCCATTGCGTTTGCGCGGGAGGGGTGTGCGGTCGGGCTGAACTACCATCGGAATCCAGAGGGCGCGGAAGAGGTCGCCGCCAAAATACGGGAATCGGACGCCCGGGTCGGCATCTATCAGGCGGATGTGAGCAATCCCGAAGAGTGCGAAAGGATGGTCGGGGCGTTCATCCGGGATTTCGGCGGGATCGACATTCTCGTCAACAATGCCGGCGGCGCGCTCCAGATTCCCCGCGGGGAATTTATCGACATGCCGGTCGAATATTGGAATAATCAAATCGACCTCAATCTGAATTCCGCGGCGTATACATCCCGGATCGCCGTGCGGAACATGATCGAAAACCGGGTGCGCGGAAAGATCATCAACGTCAGCTCCATCCACGGCATCGTCACCTGGGTCAAGCGCAAAATACTTCCCTATTCCCCAGGGAAGGCCGGGCTCAACATGTTCACCAAGGCGCTCGCCTGTGAAATCGGCAAATACGGCATCAACGTGAACGGCATTGCACCGGGGTTCATCATAACCAAACTCTCCGCCCGTTACTCCGAAGCGGACATGAATGCGTTTCTCCGCAAAATTCCCGCCGGAAGGCTCGGTACCGTTGATGACATCACCCCGATGATGCTCTTTCTGGCGGACGATGAAAAATCCGCGTTCATCACCGGCCAGACGTTCGTGATCGACGGCGGGCAGTCCATCGACGGCGGAATCGACAGCATGCTGGAAAGCTATGAGAGATAACCAGGAGGGATCCCATGAGTTGCCATAATGAACGAAGCAGCAGCGAATACGGCGTCGCCCGCGAATGCCGTCGCGGACTTGTCCGCGGAATGGGCTACACCGAAGAGGAGTTCACGCGTCCGATCGTCGCCGTCGTCAATTCCTGGAACGAGTACAATCCCGGACACGTTCACCTGCGCACGCTGGCCGAGCGGGTCAAGCAGGGAATCCGCGAAGCGGGCGGGCTTCCCTTCGAAATGATGACGACCGGCATCTGCGACGGCATGGTGCTCAAGAACCCCCGCTACATCGAACTGCCCAGCCGCAACAACATCGCGGACGAGGTCGAACTCATCGTCGAATCCAACATGTTCGACGCCATGGTGATGCTTTCGACCTGCGACTCCATTGTTCCAGGCCACCTCATGGCCGCTGCCCGGCTCGACATTCCGACCATTCTGGTCACCGGAGGCTACATGCCCATGCCGTTTCTCGACGGCAAGTCCGCGAACTACATCGAGCTTACCGACAATGTCGGAAAGGTCATGCAGGGACAGTATGACCGCCGCCGCGCGGAACGGGAAGTGGAGCGGATGTACACGCCCTGCGGCGCCTGCGGGGTAATGACTACAGCCAACAGCATGTGCCTGGCGGCGGAGGCGCTCGGCATGACGCTTCCCGGCAACGGCTGCGTTTCCGCCGTCAGCTCCGAATTGCTCCAGATCGCCTATCGCGCCGGGAGACAGATCATGAAGCTGCTTGCGGACGGCGTCACCGCCCGCAAAATCATCACTTCCGAGGCGATGGACAATTCCATCGCCATGACCATGGCCATGGCGGGATCGACCAACTTGTTTATGCATCTTCCGGCGATTGCCCGGGAAGCCGGTTTGAATGATCGGTGGTGGGCGCATTTCGACCGGGCTTCGCACGAGATTCCGCAGATTGTCGGGGCGTCGCCCAGCGGCCGCTGGCATCTGCAGGACATCGACCGCGCCGGCGGCTCCCGCGCCGTGCTCAAGACCCTGATGCCGAAACTGAACGGGGATGCGCTCACGGTCACCGGCAAAACCCTGGCCGAAAACTATGCCGACGCGCCCGTCTGCGATTGCGAAATCATCCGGCCACTGGATAATCCGGTCTCGCAGGAAGGGGGATTGTATGTACTTTACGGCTCCCTGGCTCCCGACGGCGCGATCATCAAAGCCGCGGCGGTCGAAGATTCCCTGCGCCGGTTCAGCGGACCGGCCAGATGCTTCGATTCGCTTCGGGAAGCCCTCGAAGCACTGAACGAAAATCGGATCCGGAAGGGCGACGTCTGCATCCTGCGTTACCTGGGGCCAAAGGCCGCGTTCGGCACAACGTCCTACCAGTTTCAGAAGGAGTTGAAAGGACGCGGACTTGCCCACGATGTGGCGATTGTGACCGATGGACGCTTTTCCGGCGGCTCCAGCGGACTTTCCATCGGTTATCTTTCCCCTGAGGCCGCGCTCGGCAGCCCGCTGGCGCTGGTCGGCGACGGCGACCGGATCGAAATCGACCTCGATGCCCGCCGGCTCAATCTCATGGTGGATGACGCCGAACTGGAAGAACGCCGGAAACGCTGGAAATGGGAATTCGACCCGACCGGAATTCCTCGATTCCTGCGGCTGTTCGTGAAAAATGCCGGTTCCCTCGCCAACGGCGCGATCTGGGAACCGTAAGGGAACGATTGCGGCATGAGGGAGTATGACATTCTGATCGTGGGCGGCGGTCTTGCCGGACTCAGTGCAGCGGCTGAAATCCGGGAGATTTCTCCGCAATCGCGGGTTCTGCTCGCGGACGCCGGGGGCGGAGCGTCGAGCGAGATCATGGGATTTTCCGCCCCCGTCAATCCCCCCGATTCCGCGGACGCGCTGTATCGGGATACGCTCCGTTCGGGGGGCGGGTATGCGGACCCCGCCTTGGTCCGGATTCTGGCCGACCGGGCCGTTCCGGAAATGGAACGGCTGATTCGGATGGGAGTGAAATTCGACCGTGCGCCGGATGGACGATGGGACATGGTTTCCGCCGTCGGCACCTCTTTCCCGCGGGTCGTCCACTCCGGCACAACCACGGGGAAACAGGCGATGGCCCTGCTGAAAACCGAAGCGGAACCGATGCGGATCGTCCAACTTTCACTCGGAACGAACGGGATTGCCGGGGGCTGGACGGAACACGGGGAATTCCTCCGGGCCAAGGCCGTCATTCTGGCCGGAGGCGGCTTTGCCGGACTTTGGCGCTTCAGCACCTGGAGCAAAAATCTACGCGGCGATGCCATTCTGCTCGCGATGCAGGTCGGCGCCGACACCTGCGGCCTCGGGTCAGTGCAGTTCGAGCCCACGGTCGCCGTCTGGCCGGAGCGCCTGGCCGGATTTCCGGTGATCACAACCGCGCTCAACGAAGGCGCGAAACTGCTGAACCGGCACGGCAAGTCCCTGCTGACTCCAGGTGAAAGCGTCCCCTGCAAACGAGAGCTCGCCGAAAAGATTCTCCGGGAAATCCGCAATGGGAACGCCGGAGATCACGGCGGCATCCGCTATGACTTCCGCGATGTCGAGGAAGCGAGGTTTGCCCGGAAATATCCGGAATATCATGCAAAATTCAAACGCATCTCTCCGGAGTTCAACCGCCTGTGGTTCGAGGTGAAGCCGGGAGCGCATACGACACTTGGGGGAATCCACATCGCGCCGGACTGTTCAACCCGGGTTCCCGGACTGTTCGCCGCCGGAGAGGCGGCCGGCGGCATTCATGGGCGCGACCGGCTCGGCGGAAACGCCGGGCTTGAGGTGCTTGTTTTCGGCCGGATCGCGGGGAATTCCGCCAGACGCTATGCGGAATCCCATCCGTTTGAAAAGACGGATGACGCATTTGTCCGGGCGGAGGAGCCGCCAGACTTTCCAAACCGGGCCGCCGATCTGCTCGACCGTTATTTTCACCCGCTCAGCACGCCGGACGAATTGGCGGAGGGATACGAACGGGCACACGCCCTCCCCGAATGTCCGCGCCGCGAACTGATCCGGCTGGTCTTTGCCGACGGCATCCGCCAATCGGTGCACGCCTGATCCGGCAAAGACGGTTGTGGCGATCCGACTCCCGGAATTCTTACCGGTTCAGGGCATGGACCAGGCCGATCAGGGTTTTCGTTTCGCGGGCGAGCCTTTTCAGGGTTTCCGGTAGCTTCCGGCAGGCCCTCGTTTCCAAACATCCGTGCCTGCCGTTTGCGCGGGATCGCGTTTTCGACTTTGTCGGCCACCTCCTTGGCCACGAAAGAGATATCGTAACGGCTTCGACCGCTGGCGGAATCGAACACGTCGCCAAGAGCGGGCGCGGTGACGACTCTGCACAGCGCATCGTTCGGATCGGCGTATTTCGCCCGTTTGAAATGAATCACATACAGGCCCGTCCGGTAGGTCGTTTTGAACGTATTTTCCCGATTCCCTAAGTTTTTCCCCGGCGAACGTATCATATACGCGGTTCTTGAGAAATTTCTATTCTTGATCTAATTTGAATGAGCAAGGCGGAATGTTGACCCCCTCGACCTTCGCCTCCGTGTCGGACCAGTTCACATACAATTTTCTCCCATTGGAGAAATCGGTCCGAGTCAACGTTTCAGAATATGCCTTGAAATCTTGAATGAAACAGAATTGTTCCATCCCCGCCATGCCGATATAATCCTTTTCCGCTTTGCGGATTGCAACCGCTTCGCGGTCAATGTTTTCCTTGATGAAATCGGATGTCTCGAACCGGCCCTCGACCGGAAGTCCGGTTTTCGGGTCGTAATTTTTCGTCGCAAAGTGACGATAAAAATAAAATGACGGCATTCCGCCAAAGGCCAGATTCCGCAAGTAAGCTCGCGAATCCGGGAGTGAATTAATGGCTTCCCACGTGGTATTATAGAGTATAATCCCATGATGAACCATCTCGTATAACGGCACAATTTCGTCCACATAGTCGCGAGTACGAAGCTCTTCGTCGGGACGACCACTGTCGGTGTTGATGTAAAGCACCCGGTCCAGGACTCCCGTGGCGAAATCAAACGGACCTTCGCACTCGATTGACCCCATGGTCTGTTTTGCGAGACGCAGGATTTCACGCCGCCAGTGAGCCATCCCTGACTTTGTCTGCGGATGTTCCTTGCTCCAACACACTTTCAGTCCCGTGGTGCTAAGGCAGTCGGTAAAGTGCGTTCCCCGGAATCCCAGGTCACGAATGGTTTCCAGATTACGCTTTGAATATGTCTTGTACATCGCCTCCGGACAACTCAGATAAGCTTGCCCACCGCCCCAGACGCCATCCATCAAACAGGCGTCTTCCTGATTGCGGATCAGAATTCCTTCGATGGGGTCTTCTGAAATATGATAGGCGTCGTAGTGATTGTCATGCGCCGAGATGAAGTACCCGGCTTCTTGTGCGTAACGGATCAGTTCACGCAGCTTTGTCTCGCCGCCGAGCGTCTCCTCCACGGGGAGAATCTGCGGATAACGACCGTCATGTCCTTTTGCCGCCCAACCGACCAGACAGATATTGAGGTGTCCGATTCCGGCGGCTTTGAACTTGTCAATGAAATGCTTGACGTCGTCAAACGAACAGAACACATGTACGCCCGGTTCATTTTCGGGAGTCTGCTCCGCCATTTTACAGGGAAAGGGCCACTTGACGGCGAGCCGAATTCGAACCTCCGGTGACTTCACGGCGTTGGCAAGTTCAGGAGATTGTTTAACCCGTTCTGAAAGCGGGACAATCTCCTCTTTGGCTATCCGCAGATTCCGGTAGGTTTCCGCGAGCAACGCGGCCGGGTTGCGGCCATCGTTCCATACCGACTGCAAAGTGAGCGTGAAGTCCTCGCAAACGACCGGCCAATTCTGACGGCGGACATGACACTCGTAGCGAAAAATATAGCGGAATGCGATCCGGTATGCTTTTTCCGCTCCGTGCGCGGTTTCCAGTTCCAGAACGGCATCGCAGTTGCCGGGTCCGAGAATCGCGCAGAGAACGTCGGAATCATCCGCGACGCCAAAAATCGGCATGTTGCACTCGGACATCCCGTTGCCGTAAACGCCGATGTGATAAGTTCCTTCCTGTTTGCCGGAAAAGCCGGAGATCACGCCGGACTGTTGAGGAATGATATAATACCCGGAATCCCCCTCGTGCCGCATTGCGAAATCGGGGAGGAAAAGCAGCGAACCCAGATGGTTTTTCCCTTCTTTCAGGGACTCTTTGGGGAGCGTGATCTTCAGCCCGTTTTCCAGGTCTTCCACGTCAAGTCGGAAAACAAAGCCGAGCTTTTCGTGCGAACAGGAGATCACGGTTCGTTTCCCATTTTTGACGGTGTCAATCTTCCAGCCGTTGGCGGAAGAAATCGTCGTTTCCGCCGAGTCCGCATAGCTTGTCCAATAGGAAAGTCGGCCAAGTTTCAGTTTAGGAGCGCCCCAGTCGATTGCAAGAGAATTCATTTCATTTTCCGTAGATAAGTTGGGTTTATAATACGGGGAAGGGATGTGTATTTATCATACCATTTTACTTTACGTTACATGATTGTGATACGATTTTCACGCGTTCGACATGAAAAATCGGCTTTTCCCGAATCGAGTTTCCTGAAAAAGATTTCAGTCCAACCGCCCCCGAATATAGCCATAGATATTGTGTCCGTCATAAAGAAAAGGCACGGGCGCCGTTCTCGTGTAATGACCGGATGCGTCCATATCGCAACGGATCATCATGAAATTCATGGTTTCTCCGCGTTTGGGCGTGTTCCCCAGAAGGTAGCCGGGCAGTTCGGCGAACGGGATACGCATTTCAATGCAGTACCCTCCGGATATACGCCGGGCCGCGGACCTCGTACGGGGAAGCTTTTTTACCTCCAGTTCATAGAAACGCAACCGTTGCTGAGCCACCCAGGTCGTGTAGAGACTTCCGTTCAGCGAGACGACTGCTTCCAGATAGTTGGCCAACCTGAAATCGGGAAGTAGAAAAAGTTCGACGGAGTCGCCCAGAAAGGGCTGGTTTTCCGGACCAAGGATCGGCTCGCGGTCCGCAATCCGGGCAAAGAAATAGATAAACTCGTCGTCATAAAGAAGTTTCCACTCGGCGGAATCGGAGAGCGGCTTTTCCGTGTTGAGCAAATATTCGCCCCGATAGGTCAGGGCGTCCGCCCAAACGCGGTCGTCTCCATTGCCGTCGATGATTGGAACCGTGCGGGTACGGGGAATCCGGGCGGTCGGGATCGGCGACCGCCATTCGCGTCCTGTTTCTATCTCGTTTTCCAGACGCTTCAGATCGCGGCGCAACTGTTCGCGGGTCAGAGGCAGGGTTCCGCCCAACAGCTGTTCCCGCCGACGAACCCAGTAAGGATCCTCTACCACCTTTGCCCGCCATTCGGATGGGGAATCCTTTCGTTCGGCATAAAGCGTTTTCAGGCGTTCGTCCTGCCGGAGATCGTCGGCACATGGCCGACAACCGGCAAGAAGAAGCAGCGGCAGCAGCCCCGATAGAAGGAATATGCCCTTCATTTTACGACCAGATCACAGGAGAAGGTCCGGACAGTCGTCTCTTTACAACCTTCGGCATCGAAGAATGCGGCCCGGAAGCAAGTGTTCCCGCGTTTGTCGCGGAACAAACTCAGCGATTTGATTTCCTTCCGGTCAATCTTTTCGATGGACCAGCGCTGTTTTCCGCCGCGGCGGATGAAGGTGATCGAACCGTCCGCGGCAAGAGGAAGTTCGGCGGAACTCCAGAAACGTTCGTCCTTTTTCTGTTGCGAAACGTGGAAGGTTTTGACGCCGGATAACGTTTCCACTTCGATTTCAGCGATATCGCCCGGGAGCAGACACTCCCAAACCAGCGATCCTTCCAGTCCCGGGCGTGGGCGCGGAGTGACGGATGCGTGAAATCCGATCCGGTTGGATGCGTCGAGTCGGTAATCGACCGTATAGGCGACCTTGGGCAGAGCAGAAACCCCGATTTTGCTGTCGTGCCTTTTCAGTTCTCCGCCGAACCGGAGGGTCAGGGCGTCGGCGCTCTTTGTGAGCGTCATTGCGCTTTCGAGGTTGTTTTTCGAGGTCCCGCGGCACGGAAGTTTCCGGGAATGTTCCGGATCGAAACTCGGCGTGAAAAAGCCGTCGTTGGAATAGATGATTGTGTCCCAGAGCAACGGAGAGCCGTTTTTGCTGAAAAGAGCATGAATGCCGCCCCCCTCGTTCCGGTTCAGGCGCAGCTCGAAATGACTGTTTGTAAAACGATGGAGTGACCCGTCTGTTTTGAGTTCCCAGCCGGAACCGGAAGTTATTCCCGGGACCATTTGAGGCGGGTCATCGGCGCGGAGGGCGAATTCAACCACATTATTTTTTGGCAGAAGCCGCAGAGTCAGCCCCTGGGCGAGCGAACCGTTTTCCCGCAGAAAAAGATCGTCAAGACGGGAGAGGTCTTCCGGTGTAAAGCGGACTCCTGTCCAGCGCGTTCCTTTTCGGATGCCCACCTGAGCGATGGACGGATCCAGCGGTTGCGCGTCAGCCTGCCAGAGTACGCCGCTCTTTTGCAGAAGATGCGAAATCCCGATGTGACGAAGCCAGATGTCTTTTTCGATCAGGGCAAATTCGTCGCCTCTCGGATGACTGGTGGAGAGTACGTCGCGCAGAGCGCCTTCGAGTGCGGCGACGTACCACTCGTCCACGTCTTTGCCGAAGGTCAGTTCCAAGGCCGGGCGCTCGCTCCCCGCCGCAAGGTGGAATTCCAGTCTGGCCTTGAGTTCCGGCGATTCGCCGAGCGTGTAGATGCTCCGGAACGTGGATCCGTTTTCCCAACTGCCGTCGAAGGCGAGGACCTCTTCCTTGCCATTCCGAGTCCGGGTGTGCCGAAGGGACGCAATATTTGTTGCAAAATCAAATTTCTTTCCGTCGCGGATGGCGATGGCCGACGAGACGAACTGCATCTTGTTCAGGATATCCCGTCCATTTTGATCGCAGAGCGAAACGGGGAATCCGTCTTGGAACTCCGCTTTCCAGAAGGCGTTTTCAAGTCGAACCGTTCCGGCGGGCGCGGTAATTTTCGCGACCGGTTGTCCGTCCGGCGCGGGGAGGGGGACGGGCCGAACCGGAGCAAAGGCGAAAACCCGCGTCGCATAGGGCGGAAGCTCAAAACGGATCACGTTTCCGTCGCGAACGGCCTGGGTGTCTTCGCAAAGTTCGCGGAACGGCAGTTCTTTACCCCGGCATTCCGGCGGCAGAACCAGTTCCACCCGCTTTTTTTGTCCGGTAAAGTTGATTGCGACGGCGGAGAATTGTTCGGGCAGAATCCGGGTGAAGGTGAGCACCGCCGGATCCGAAGAGCCTGTCGCCAGATAGACCGCGTTCCCGCGAACGAATTCGGGACGTTTGCGAATTGCCGAGAGTTTCCGGAGCATGATCCCGGCGCCGATGTCCTCGTCCTGATTGATCAGCGGAAGTCCCGGAATCAGAAAACAAGTTGCCAGTAGGGCGTCCCGAGGTCCGGTTCCGTACCGGCGGATTGCCGTCGCGGTGTCATGATTTTCGCAGAATCTCATCAGTCCCGAGGCGTATTCAAACGGCATGGCCGCCTCATCCCGGTCAAGGAAGAGCTTCAGTTGCGGAACCCAGTCCTCGGGGGTTTCCTGAGAAAGTAGGGGAAAGACTTCTCCGCCGAGGGTTGTGTCGTAGATATACTCCATCTGCGAAAGATGCGAAGTGGTGCGGGTCTCGCCGAGAAGAATGCATTCCGGCTTTTTGCCGTCCATCGCCTCATAAACTTGTTTCATCAGTGTTACGGCACCCTCGGTACCGGACTGCGAGGGAATGCGCCCTCCGGTCGGACGGTCGTTGTCCGGCGAATACCGGGCGCAGTCGACACGCCAGCCGTCGATCCCGCATCGGTCAATATAGTAAGTTGCAAGTGCCCCCATCTCGTTTTGCCAGCCGGGCGAAGCGTAATCCATCGAATATCCGCCCCACCAGAGTTTCGGGGAGCCGTCGGTGTTCCGGGAGATCCAGTCGGGGTGTTCCTTGAGGACCTTTTCTCCATAGGGGTGTCCGGGCTTGGGGCCGTGGGGAATCAGATCCATCAGGACCCGGATTCCGAGCTCGTGTGCATCGCTGCAAAGTGTATGAAGTTCCTTTTCCGTCCCGACCCCGTCTTCAAAATCGTAATAGGAGTAGACCCCATACCTGCCGTCGTTGAACGGGTTGAACCAGAGAATGTCAACTCCGATGTTTTTCAGATGCGGAAGCATGACTTTGCGGAAATTCTCAAATCCGCCGACGTCGACCCAGCGCGACCAGGTCGATCCTTGTACGTAGCCAGAATAAAGGACCGCCCCGTCTGTCCATGTCGGACGTTTTTTGCAGGAGAATCCATTGAGCGTCCACGCATGTCCGAGGGAGGCAAACGCGTCGTTGAGCGAACTGTTCTCAAAAACGCTGACAAGTTCTTCGCCCGAGTCAACCCGATCCCCCTTTTTCATCACCGCACGGACGTTGAAATCGGTCTGGAATGAAACCGTGTCGTCGCCGGTTTCGGAATTAATGGAATAGTCCGATTTTACCGTCTGCATGGTTATCCCGACGCCGCATCGGAATCTTTCGTTGTAAAGGACGGCACCGGGCATATGATTACGGTTGAGAGCGGAGTATTGACGTCTTTTCTCTCCCGAAAGTGAACTGTTCCGCGGCGGCCAGTGACCGGGATGGACGACGGTGCAGTCGGCGGCTTTCCCGATGACGAGCCCGTCAAGTGAAAACCGGAAAAGGCTGGTGGAGATCGGCGTATCGTCCAGCCGTGTCCACGCGACTTTGCGGGAGAAAACCGGTTCGCCGGAGAACAAACGGCAGAACACGTCAAGTTTCCAACCGGGACAGCTCAGTTCCATCACCAACTCTTGGCCTTTGTCGGAGGTCGTGATTTTGTGTTTTTCCAGCTTGAATGAATTTTCTTCCGAGGGAAGAATCCACTTCCCGTCTTTTGTCTGGATGTTGTACTGGTTGATCGGGAGCGGCTTCAGGCGGGTTCCCGCTTTCGTCTCAATTTCTTCCAATGCGCCGGTTTTGGGATCGAATTTCAGGTTCATCCGCCCGTTTTCAAGCAGAATCGGCGTCGCCGTTCCCGTCAGTGCAAGCAGCAGGAACGTCAGGGTCAATATTCGTTTGCAGGGATCGCTTTTCATTGTGCGGAACTCCTATTTCGTCATGATTCTGCGTGGAAACATCCGGTGTCGGGACCTCGGCGTTATTCCGATTCTGTTGCCAGTTGGATTTCATCCAGCCAAGAGGAATTTTCTTTTGCAGACCCCCAGTGTGTGATCTTGAGCATGAGCAGCAGTCGATCCTTCTGATTCTCCGTGGGAATGGCGACCGTCATGCAAACCGGTGTCCATTTGTCGCTTTTTTCAAATGCGTAGTGCGTTCCCGGGAGATTGAGGTTGACATATTTCCCATTCGCCATGCGCCGGACGATGATTTGAATGGAGCTCAGATTCTTTGCCGTGCTTCGATACAAAAAGGAACATTCCATTTTTCGGCAGTTTTCGACATACATGGGCAGAGAGAAAAGCTCCATCCATCCGGTGCGGCTCTCTCTTGAGGTCATCTGAAGTGCATATTCTCCCTTTGCCGGGAGAACCGCCGTACGTTCGATGGAGCCGTTGCATCCTTTGAAGGATATGATCTTCCATTTTGTCTTTTCCAACGGACGTTCGAAATCGCCGTCCGGCAGCAGATTGTTGTCCGCGACACTTGCCGCGGAGAGTGTGAGCGAGAGCAGAAGTCCGGCCAGAAGTTGGTATTTTTTCATCATGAGCGAGGTTCCCTTTTTCGTTGATTTTTCAGCGTGCTATTTTTGCTCATACGTTTATCGGCTTAATGGGAAAAAACGCCAGTCCGCCGCTATCGTGCATCGATTGTCTGCCTTGGAAGTCCAGCCGGGATATCCGGTCAGCAGCTCGCTTTGCCTGAAATACCGCACATGACCGTCTCCCATCAGCATATTGACGCCTTTGGAATGGCGACGCCCGATGTTGAGCCCGACGTCCGCATCGTTCAATTCCACCGCCCAGTTGTAAGCCTGCGGCGCGATAATTCTCAGCGCCATGGCATGGGATGGGTTGTTCTGCCTGTCGATGGTGTCGCCCACCATGAGTTTTTCCGATGGCTTGACGATCCGGTTGGCCTTCAGAATATTCATGACGTTGACGTCCCCGGTGCTGCCCTTGTTTGCTTTTGCGTCTCCCATTTTATACTGCATCATACTGTTGTAGCCGTATCCGGGAGCCAGGTAAAGCCTGGCTCCGGTGACTTCCGCCACCTCCAGATTGAATGACGGACAGAGAAATGCGCCGGAAGCCAGTTTCCGGTTTTTGAAGTCGCTGTCGGTGATGTGATAGCCCATCGCGTTTCCCAGCTGGAACGCCCACCATCCCCACCGTCCGCCGTCCGCGGTCACCGCACAGGGCAAATATTCTCCGGAATCACTTGCATATATGGAAAACGCAACGGCGAATTGCGTCATGTTGCTGGTGCATTTGGTAGATTTCGCCCTCTCCCGCGCCTGATTGAGTGCCGGAAGCAACATGCTCGCCAGAATCGCGATGATTGCGATTACAATCAGCAATTCAATCAACGTGAAACGGGATTCCACTGCGGGGTGAAAAGGACCGAAAAACTCAAGATTTTTATGCTTGTCAATCATCGGAAACCTCCTGCTTTTTAAAGAAGAATTGTAAAGATTTAGTTTCGAAAAGTTGCTGCCCCCGAAAAAATTCGACATTTTTTCGAGCCGACTGGTTTGTTGTTCATGTTTCTTCATTCTTTCAGGAACCTCCTTTGACGTTTTTTGTTTTTTATTGACAAAAGCTAGTGCTCGTTATATTGTACATAAGCACCCGCTACATTCGATATCGCTCCAAGCCGAGTGTTAATGGCTCCATGGCTGGCGGAAAAACGATCCGGTAAATCGGGAAATTTTTCCCGGCAATCCACCGCCATTTGTCTTTCCGCCTTTCCTGCCATCGTCATCCACCCTCAACTTTCTGACGCTAAATCTTTACTGTAAATTTCTGATCTTGCAATCATAATTTACTTTCATTCAACAGGTTTTTCTATTTTATCCCACCTTTTTTCGATTTTTCTTCACGGATTCAGGTAATCCTATAGAACAAGTCGCAGAGCGGGAGCATGATCCGGACGATCGATGAATTCCGCCTTATTTTCCCTGAGTCCTTCCAGTTCCAGAATGATCAGCTCGTTTCCTCCTTTTTTCAGAATCGGGGTGGGCGCATAGAGTGCAAACTGCGGTCCCGCCGCGCGATAATGTCCGAGATTTTCTCCGTTGAGCCAGACAATTCCGTGCATTCCATAGGGGATGCGGATGTAAGTGTCCGCCGGCGTCTCGACCGGAAAAACCGCCCGGTGGAAACAGGGGCCTTCCGGCGCTGAACGGAACGGGCCGAATTTCAGACCGGAAAGATCGTTCAGCGGAAGCGGGTAAATTTCCCAGCCGTAAAGTCTTCTCCGGTTGACGTGAACGCCCGTAATTCCCTTGTTCCAGTTTTTGCATACGCCCATTCCGGCGCTGACCCGTCCCTGGTTTTCGACCAGAATGTCGAGCCGGCCCGGATTTGCATAGACCGGTACGTTCCGGTTGACGTCCGCGATTCCCAGACGCTCTCCGTTGCCGTAGATCCATGCTCTGTCCGCCAGATTTTCCAGAGAAATCGGAGCGGTCGCCGCCTCCGGGAAACCGACATTGCCCCGGTAGAGGATGAAACCGTAATTCTGACCGAACGTTTCCATCGGTTCCGGGGTGACCGAGTCGATTTTTCGGGACAATGCCGGGAGTTGTCCGAGCAGCTCCGCCGATTCCGTGAATTCCACGGATGGGAAATTTCGCAGACGCGAGGGCGCCGGTTCGCCGGTTTCGGCTTCGGGACAGTATTTTTTGATCAGTGCCTGAATCTTGAAATATTTTTCGGTCGGATTTCCCGCTTCGTCCAGCGGAGCATCCGTATCGTAGCTGTTGAGGTACGGTTCAAAACTTTTTTCCGACTGTAGCGCTCCCGGCATGAATCCGAACGAAGTTCCTCCGTGGAACATGTAAAAATTGAAGGATGCGTTGCGTTGAAGCAGTTCCTCCACATCTTTTGCGACATCATCGGCGTCGTGACGACAGTAGTTGCTGTTCCAGCGGTGAGAGACGCCCGACCACAATTCCATGATAATCTCCGGACCGGAGCGGATTTTCTGAACCGCGTCGAGGAATTCCGTCGGATGGTTGCGGCAGTTGACCGTGAGCAGTGTTTCCGGCAGAGAGCCGCATTCCATTGCGTACGCACTGCCCCAGTCGGAGATGAAAAGCGGAATCTCGATTCCGGCGTTCCGGATGAGTTCATAAAGATGGCGCAGATAGAGCTGGTCGTTTCCCACGGTGCCGTACTCGTTTTCGACCTGCATCATAATGACCGGACCGCCCTCCGTCCATTGGAGCGGCTTGAGCTTCGGCAACAGAACGTTGAAATAACGGTCGACCGCGTCGAGATACGGCTTGTTGGAACAGCGTATGCGCATCCCCGGCTTGTTCAGAAGCCACGCCGGAAGTCCGCCGAAATCCCATTCCGAACAGATGTAGGGGCCGGGCCTGAGAATCACCATCAAGCCAAGAGACTCCGCCATTTTGACAAATCTTGCGAAATCAAGCTTCCCGGAAAAGCTGAAGTCTCCCTCATTTTCTTCATGAAGATTCCATGGGATGTATGTCTCTACCGTGTTGAGTCCGCATTGTTTCAGTTTGGTCAGACGATCCATCCAATCGTCCGGATGGATTCGAAAGTAGTGCATGGCTCCAGAACGAAATTTGATCGGCCTTCCGTTGATCATAATATCTTTGCCGTGAATCGAAATCTGCCGCATAAAGAAAAACTCCTTCGAATTTGTTTGGATCTTGCATTTTCTTTCCAAGAATACTATAGTATATCATGTTTGGATTACAACGCGCAAAATGTCGAAAATTATTGTCACTGTGTCGCTATGAATATTCGTGAAGGCTATACACGATTGAACAATGAGGACTTTGATTCAATCAAACTGCCGGTTTACTTTCGAAGTTTCGGTTACAAATGTCTTGACAAGGGGACGAAAGAAAACACGACAGAAACGCACAGCCCGTTCTTTGAAATGATCTGGGGCGTGCGCGGCGTTGGGGAAGTGACCCTTTTTAACGAGGTGTTTCAGCTGCTTCCGGACGAGGTGTTTTTTTACCATCCGTATGAGAGGCATCAACTTCATGCGATTTCCCAGGGATGGACTCTTTATTGGGTTGCATTTGACGGCCCTGGCGCGGTTGCGTTTTTCGATGGATACAAATATGCGCGCAAGATGCACGCCGCCGGCCCGTGTCCGATTGAACTCTTTGACGAAATCAAGCAGGAAATCGGAACCAACTCCCCGGAAACCGTTCGTTTAATGCTGGCGCGACTCTGCCAGCTTCTTGCGCTTGCCGGGGGGAGGGATCATTCCGATAACGACCTGGTTGAACAGGCGTTGAATCTGATTCGCCGGAATATCGCCAACCCGGAGCTGAACGTCAATTTTCTTGCCGATCAGCTTGAGGTCCATCGTTCCACGCTGATCAAGCAGTTCAAAAAGAAATTAAATCGCCATCCCGGACTTGCAATCCGTGACCGGCGTCTCCACATGGCCGAGGCTCTTTTGCGCCGCTCCACTCTCCCGATCAAGGAGATTGCCCGGAGTTGCGGCCTGCCGTTGGGGAGTACCTTTTCCCGTTTCTTCTTCCATTGCCAAAAAATATCCCCGATGCAGTATCGGCGTCAGCACCAGAAACTTGATTCGGAGAAAAAACAAGGGCAGAGTGTAAGCGACAAAAAGACAACAAAGGGGCACTGATTTCAATCTTTATTTCTTTCACTGGATAAACATCAAAAAAACGAGGAAAAATAATGAAAGCGTCTGAACTCTTTCATCCCGGCTTTCCATGCAATGGGGCTGAAACCGTATTCAAACTGTTGGAAGAAACGGCGTCCGCTCCGGCGGAAACCTGCGACCGCGCGGAAATCTGCGGAGCTCTTCGCGCCGCCTGTTCCCTGATTTCCGATCCCGACCACGCCATCAGTTTGCAGGACGAGTTTGTGAAACTCACCGGAGCGGCGGACTGTGGAACGCTTCATGGTTCGCGCTGTGCCTATTATACCGAGCTTGCGACGGAACTGGTCCGCAAATATCGCCGCAGTCGTGACTTAAACGGAAAGATCCGCGTACTGCTTCTCGGGGATTCGATCCGCGGTAATTATCAGAACTTCGTTCGGGAAGGTCTGGGCGAACGTTTTGACGTTGTCGCGCCGGAGGAAAACTGCCGTTTCGCAAAATACACGTTGAACGAGCTTGACCGCTGGTTTCAAAGTTACGGCGAACCGGACGTGATTCATTGGAATAATGGGTTGTGGGATTCCGCAATCGTGTGCGCCGAGGACGGCATGTTCACTCCGGCGGAGGAATATCTCCGTTACATGAGTTCGGTTCTGCGAGAACTCAGAAAACACACGTCAAAGATCATATTTGCGACGACCACACCGGTAAAAAGCGGTAGTTTGAATCAACATATCGAATACATCGATCGTCTTAATGCGGTGATTGTTCCTTACCTGAAGTCGCAAAATATAGTAATCAACGACCTTTATTCGCTGGTAAAACCCCGGATGGAAGAGCTGTTGCGTCCCGATTGTATTCACCTCAGTCCTAAAGGATGTGAGATCTGCGGACAGGCCGTAATCGATGCGATTCGTTCCGTGCTTTAACTTCAATACTCATTAGAGCCTGTCCACAAAACCGTACTTTGAAAAAGATGCAACACATCTGCAAGGTTGCCAGAACTCGAAAAACCGTCTGATTCGCCTCCCGTCCCATTCGAATCCCCAAGCGGGATCTAGATAAGCGGCAACTTCCGAAAAAGTATGCTCACATTCCGAATGTAAAAGATTTGCCGGGTCAGCGCCGACGAGGTGGAGGGGAAGCTGAGCGGAGCGCTTGAGACGCTCCGGAACGGCCGGGACCTCGTCCTGGTGGTGAGCGGCGACCGCGAGACGCCGCACAAGTACATCGCGGCGGTGCTGGAGGCCGCCGCACGGGCCGGATTCTCCCACGTCCGCATCAACGCCGAAGTCAAAGCGAAGGAGGAGTGAGTCATGCGGATTTCGCCGGTATCCGAACCGGAAGAGTCGCAGGGGATGTCGGCGATGACCGACGTAGTTTTCCTGCTGCTGATTTTCTTTATCGTCACTATGTCCGGTTACGTGGAAATGACGCTGCTGGAGACCGGGCTGCCGACTTCGGCGGCAAACGGCGCGGCGGTCGACCTGCAGAAATCGGTTCGGATCGAAATCGCGGCGGACGGCGGCTGTTCGGTCAACGGCATGGCGAACTCCCGCGAGCAACTGAACCGCCTGCTGCGCCGTTATTCCCGCCTGATACCGGACGCCGAGTTCCTGATCGGCTGCGACCCGGAGGCGAAACACCATGTCCTGGTCACCCTGCTCGCCGACCTCGCCGGACACAAACTCAAGAACGTCAAACTGCTGAAGTCCTCCGGAATTGACAAATAGTCGCACAGCCGATGGTTGAATCCGAATGTCCTTGCCACAATTTCCTGTTTTGCTTCCCCTCCGGCAATAGAAACGTTCCGATCGATGAGACCGACCGGCAGCGACCAATCGGTTCCCGTAGTGCGCCAAGAGGCTTATTGATCGTCACGCTGAAGCCGTCCGTTGAGCACGAACTCATCCGCTGGGTGCTCGGCGAAAGCGGCCACATCGAAGTACTCTACCCGGAAGACATGCGCCGGAAGGTAGCCGAAGCCGCCCTGAAGATCTGGCAGCGAAATTCAAGTTTATCTGTTTCGTCCGAATTTTCAATGGAAGCGAGATAAGGGAGAAAAGAGCCTGGAAAACGCAGCAAATCTGGATGAAGATTCTCTTAAAAATAGCCCTGTCGAGTAATGACACGTGCGCATCGCTTGGAGACCTTTTCGCCTTCTCCCCCGGTCGGCCATTCAGCCGATCGGGGGATTTTTGAGTGTTTGCAGACGGTCGCAGACGGTCACAGACGCTTCCGTCAAATTCCAGAGATTTCTGTGAAGTACATGTAGCCCCGCTTGTACTTGCCGTCTTTTCCCCGGATGTCCGTCCGCTTGTGTGCGCCGTGAACGCGGAACATGGCCCCGGGCAGCTCGTTCTCGACCTTGCGGTCCGAAGGGATGGATCAATTTCAGTACTCCGGAATCATGGCTAGAAGATCGAGGAAAATACGGGAAGCCGGACCAAGAACTCTCTTAAAAACTGCCTCTTCGAGTAGTAATACGGATGCATCTTATTGTCCATTTTTTAGGAGCCAGCCCAAAAAGCTAAAACTGATGATCCATTGAATGTTGTTTGATAATCGCGATAAAAATATAATTTTTTTTCAAAAAAGGATTTGTAATCGCACGGATTGAGATGTATGATAAAGAAGAACGGATCAGCGGTGCAACGCCGATCCGCTCACGGGGAAACTCCCCGGTATGCTAACGAGTAGCATTGTTAATATACTGGTCCTCGGGTAAAAGTCAAGCGTCTGGGGTGGTGGCTTGTTCATTTCTGCATCATGGAGGATGATATCATGAAGCAGCAGACCGCGAAAACGGGAACCAAGTGCCCCGAGTCCGGTGTGTGGAAGGTGAGTGGAACTCCGACGACGACAGCTCCGATCGCCGAGGGCAACACGATGCCGCCATACAAGAACAAGGGCGTAACTTGGACGCTTAAGCAGAAGGCTTAGGCATTCCCCGCCGGAGGAGAAATCTCCTCCGGCTGTTTTTCATCATCAAAGAGGTTGCGTTTGAGCAAAATATTTCAGACAACGCTTGGGGAATGTACGACGATCATTCCCGGCGTATTGCCTCAGGAAAAGAAGGGGAAGGATCTCCTTTCCTATACCGCCGTGTTGCCGGGACAATTGACGGTCAGGGGCCTGACCGGGGAATTTGGAACGGTGCTTCGTGATGTTCCTTGTGCCGACGGACAGTTTTTGTTGGCCGGTGATGTGTTGATAAAAAGACTGAATCCGGATTGTGCCGTGGTCTATCCAGGCGGTAACAATCAAATTGTACCATCGGCCAATGTTTTTGCGATTCGTCCGGGCGAGAAACTCGATTCCAACTATTTAGCTTTTCTATTGGAAAAATCAAAATTGCTGCAGCGGATTACGCAGCTTTCCGGAATCGGTACGACCGTTGCGGCGATTACCGCTCCGCAGATCGCGGGCGGGGTGATTCCTTTGCCTCCGCTTGAAGAACAACTCGAATGTGGGCGTCTGTGGGCGCTCGGAAAGCGAAAGGATGAGTTGTTGCGCAATATGCTCTTTGAAAATGATCGGCTTTTGCGAGCCTTATGTGGAAAATTATATCAATAAAGTTGCAGATAGGATGAGATTTCAGTGAAAACGACGATTGAAGACATTAAACGGGTATTGTGGGCAGGCGCGGACACATTTCGCGGCGTGATTGATGCGGCGAGCTACAAGGAATACGTCCTGTCGATGCTGTTCATCAAATACCTTGACGATACTTACAAAGCCAATGTGGAAGAGCTGAAAAAGAGATACGATAACAACGAAGTTCGAATTGAGCGGGCAAAACGCAACCTGCCGTTTCAATTGAGAGATGACATCCGTTTCGGTTATCTTTACGGCAAACGTTTCGACACGAAGATCGGTGCGTTGATCAATGGAGCCTTGCAGGGGATTGAGGATCTGAATGGTGAATTGCGGGGGATTTTTCGCAGTATCGACTTCAATTCGGAAGCTGTATTCGGCAATACGCAGCAGAAAAATACGCGGTTGAGAACCCTTCTGGAAGATTTTGTGGACTTGGATTTGACTCCGGCGAATATTGAAGTCAAGCCCGGTCAAACCGCTGCCGAAGTGATTGGCGACGCCTATGAATATATGATTGGGGAATTTGCGGCGCGGGCGGGACAAAAGGCGGGCGCTTTTTTTACGCCTCCTATGGTTTCGGAACTCATGGGGAGGCTGACCGCGCCGAAAAACGATGAAATGATCTATGATCCCACTTGCGGATCGGCTTCGCTGCTGCTGCGGGCGGCGAAGCAGGCGGACATTCACAAGGTGGGAATCTACGGGCAGGAAATCAACGGATCCGCCTACGCGATGGCGCGCATGAATCTTTTTATCCACAATGTCCACGGCGCAGAAATCAGGTGGGGGGATTCTCTCGCTAATCCGCTGCATCTGGATGCGGACGGAAATCTGAAGCAGTTCAATGTGATTGTCGCCAATATGCCGTTTTCGCTGGACAAGTGGGCCGAGGGGTTCAATCCGGGCGGCGAGGATGACGGCTCGAAGAAGAGGAAAGACAAAAAGTTCAAGATGGAAGCCGGTTTGGATAAGTTCCATCGCTTCGATTTGGGAGTGCCTCCGGCCAGCAAGGGGGATTGGGCGTTTCTGCTACACATGCTTGGCAGTCTCGACAATTACGGACGGATGGCGGCGGTGGTTCCGCATGGGGTTCTGTTTCGCGGAGCATCCGAAGGACGCATCCGCCAGGCAGTCATCGACAAGAACCTGCTAGATGCGGTGATCGGGCTCCCCGCGAATTTATTTTACGGAACGAGCATTCCCGCGTGTATTCTGGTGTTCAAGAAAAATCGGACGACCGACGACATTTTGTTTATCGACGCATCCGGCAAGGATGCGGCGGGCAATCCGCGTTATGATAAGGACAAGAATCAGAACAAACTCAATGAAAAGCATATCACGGACATTCTGACCGCATATCACAGTCGTTCTGACGTGGAGAAGTTTGCGCATGTGGCGAGTCTGGCGGAAATCAGAGCGAATGACTACAATCTGAATATTCCGCGCTATGTCGATACATTTGAGGAAGAAGAACTGATTGATATTGAGGAAGTTCAAGGCAATATTGTGCGAATCAAGTCTGAATTGGCGAAGGTCGAAGCGCAGATGGAAGAGTATCTGAAAAAAATCGGATTGTAATTGGGGCAAATTTGTCCAGATCGGAGTCTTCTCGGAATGAATAAGACAATTGAAATTGCAGTTCAGGATCAAACAATCCGTTTCATGAAACAAAACGGTTGTGATTATGTGTGCATTACGGATATTGCCAAACAGAAGAACCCTGGATTCCCGGCGGACGTGATAAAGAACTGGATGCGCTCAAAAAACACCGTGCAATTTCTGGGTTTATGGGAGCAATTGCATAACCCGACTTTTAAACTGGTCGAATTCGACCAGTTTAAAAATGAAGCCGGGCTGAATGCCTTCGTTCTTCCTCCTCAAACATGGATTGAAAAGACCAATGCAATTGGGTTGATCTCTAAGTCTGGCCGCTACGGCGGAACCTATGCGCATACGGATATTGCCTTTGAATTTGCCTCATGGGTATCGGTAGAATTCAAATTGTATCTGGTCACCGAGTTCCAGCGGTTGAAGGCGGAAGAGCAGAAACAGTTGGGCTGGAACGTCAAGCGGGAATTGGCGAAGCTCAATTATCGAATTCACACTGATGCGGTCAAGTCTAATCTGATTCCCGCGGAATTGAACGCGAAACAGACGGCAATGGTTTATGCCAGTGAGGCGGATGTTCTGAATATGGCGCTTTTCGGCATGACCGCCCGCGAGTGGAGTGTGGCGAATCCGGCATTAAAAGGCAATGTGCGTGACTATGCCGACATCGCGCAGTTGATCTGCCTTGCCAACCTCGAAAGTCTGAATGCTGTTCTGATTGAAGAACAGATTTCGCAAGCCAAACGCCTTGAGCGTCTGAACCGCATCGCAATTCATCAGATGCGTATTTTGACAAAAGAACACCCTATTTCTGGTTTGCTGGACGATTCCGAAATCAATAAATGAGGAGATGTTATTATGGCTGACGATCAAAGCTGGGATGCCAAGAAAGATGAAGTTTGGCGACGTCTTGTAGAAGTTGAAGGCGCTGCGGCCGCATTGAAAAATATGCTTGCTGAAATTGAGCAAATTGCCAAAAACAAGATTTCCGAGAATGAAGCCGAAGCGATATCTGCGGCACGGCAAGCGAAAGACGGGGCTCAGAAGGTTGCTGATATTGTAAAGCAAGCGGAACCACTATTCGCCCAAATTGCAGAATTACAGCAGAGTTTGCCGTTAGCTGATGTAGATGTTTCTACCGTAAAACGTCATGCCGAGGAGTCAAAGGCAAATTCTATTGATATTGTTAGTTTTAAGGCAACTTCTGAAAAAGCGACCAATGAAATCATTGCATTTCAGGACAAAGCCAAAAAAGCGGTTGAGGATGCCGAGGCGAAATGGGCCACTACTAATCAACAAGTACAGAATATCGCAGCCTTGAATGCGCAAGCTTCTGCGGATGCTGCAACCGCAAAAACATCCAGAGAAGCCATCGAAAACACACAAAAAGAAACCGCCCAGATTAAAACCGTGCTAACTGAGATGCAGACGAATTGGAACAACTCATTTGAGGAGTTGAAAAAACAACACAGTAGCAAATTAGCAGAACTGTTCTCCGGACGAGAACAAGGGCTTAATAAATTAATTGAATCAAAGAACAAAGAGCTTTCTGATTTGAATCAGAGGTATGTTCAAGAATTTGAGTCACGGACAAAAGAGATTGAAACCTTGCTTCCTGGAGCAACCAGTGCCGGACTTGCCAGCGCATTTGCGGATCGTAAAAGAGATATTCAGAAAAATCAAAAATGGTGGGCGTTTTTGTTGATCGGTTCTGCCATTGGTATTGTTGGATTTGGAGGTTTCTCTCTGACTTCATGGGGAAGTCAGATTGGTCTGGCTTCTTCTTTCGCTGGTCGGGTTGTGATTATTGCAGGGCTTATTTTGTTGGAAGAATTCGCTCGCCGTAATTTCAATATTATTTCCCGACTTGCGGAATCGTATGCCTATAAAGAAGCTCTTGCGAAATCCTACTTCGGTTATAAGAAGCAGATGGAAGAAATTCCGATGCCAACGAATCAAAATGGCGAAAGTATTATGGGGCATTCCGTTCTCATGAAAACATTTCTCGAAAAACTCGAAGACGAACCGGGCAAACATGTTTTTGACAAAGAAAAGCAGATTATCGGTCCGGGAGCGATTATTGATAAATTATCTCCCAATAATAAAGATGGTGCAACTGGCGAAGCGTTGCAAGAATTGTCAAAAGGCAATCTTCTTGCAAAAATCAGTTGGCCAATTGTTGCCGTTGTCGCAATTTTTGCTATTGCAGCATGTGTGATTGCGTATTTTCTAAGAGGACAACTTCTATGAATGCCATAATAAAGCAACGAATTGAAAAAATACGACACAGGGAAAACTTGACCGGATATAGAAGAACCCGTTTAGGTGTAATTCCTGCGGCATGGTGTCTTCATCCATTAAGTGTCGTATTGACTGAAAATAAGACGAGAAATCGCAAGGGAGAATATACAAGAAATGATGTTCTGTCTGTTTCGGGCGACTGTGGAGTCACTAATCAAATAGAATTATTGGGGCGTTCGTTTGCAGGGGTTTCTGTTGCCGATTATCATGAAGTGAAATATGGTGATGTCGTTTATACTAAGAGCCCACTGAAGGCCAACCCATACGGAATCATCAAGCAGAATAAAAAAAGGGCCGGAATCGTATCAACGCTCTATGCGGTTTATACTCCTATTGATTACGAAACAGGGACTTATATTGACTACTATTTCTCAAATGATTCTTCTGTTAACAATTACTTGCGACCTCTTGTTCGTAAAGGTACAAAAAATGACATGAAGATCAATAATGAAGATGCTCTTCGTGGGGAAATCATTCTTCCGCCTCAAAATGAACGACAGAAGATCGTGGAGATTTTGGAATGTTGCGACGAGGTGATTCGACTCAAAAAGGAGTTGATTGCCGAAAAGAAAAAACAGAAAAACGCCCTGATGCAAAAACTCCTCGATCCCGATTCCGGCTTCCGCCTTCCGGGATTTTGGGGGAGATGGGAACGGTATAGATTGGGGGATCTTGGTAATACTTATACTGGATTATCGGGGAAGAAAGGTGAAGATTTTGGAAATGGGTTTAATTATATTCCATATTTGAATATCTTTTCTAACCCCATTGTAAAAATAGATTTTATGGACAAGGTATTGATTGAAAAAAATGAAAAACAAAACACAGTCAAATACGGAGATGTTTTCTTTACGACATCATCTGAAACGCCAGAGGAAGTGGGGATGAGTTCGGTGTTGCTTTCTGAATCTCCTAACACATATTTGAATAGTTTTTGCTTTGGATTCCGATTAAATGATTTCAATATATTGTTGCCACATTTTGCCGCATATTACTTTCGTGGCACACACATTAGAACCTTGTTAAACAATTTGGCTCAGGGGGCAACTCGTCATAACTTATCCAAAAATAATTTCTTGAACAGTGAGCTAATAATTCCACCAACAATTCAGGAGCAACGTGCCATCGCAGATATTTTGTCGGCGGCGGATAAGGAAATCGACTTGCTCGAACAGGAACTTGTCCAACAGGAGAAAAAGAAAAAATCCCTGATGCAATTACTCTTAACCGGGATTGTGGAGGTATCAGCATGAGCATTTCTTGTGATACTCTCCAAAATTTATGTCTCGAAGGAGAATCCAATCGCCTTGATTACAAGCAAGCGCAGTATCGCTTTATTGGTGCCACTGATGGTGAAAAGGTCGAATTGCTCAAAGATGTTTTAGCGATGGCTAATTCGTTTCGCAAAGATTCCGCATTTATTCTTATTGGTGTTAAGGAGCAGGAGTCAGGGACAGGAGAAGTTATTGGAATAGAAAAAGGTGACATCATTGATGATGCGACGTTACAGGAATTTGTCAATGGCAAGACAAACAGGGTCATCCCTTTTAAGTCTTATACCGTTTCCGTAGAAGGAAAAATGATTCAGGTTATCGAAATTGCCGTCTGTAACCATGAAAAGCCTTTCTTTCTAAAGAAAAAGTATTTCAGTATCTTGCTTGAGCAAGTAATGATTCGAATTGGTTCATCTACAAAAATTGCCTCTCCTGATATGATAAAAAAAATGGGGCAAGAGGATATTCGTGAATCATCAATGCCTGAATTGACATTGGAATTCTCTTCTCCTAATTTCTATAAATCAAATCAGGACTTGGCTTATATGAGTCCTTGTTGTGAACTTGAAGAGAAAGAAGAAGTAAGCTCAGAATATATGCCTGAAATATTGCGCCCACCTACTCCGCAATCTCAACTTCGGTGGTTAAAGGATGTAATGAGTGTTTTGCGCCTTACCTTAAAACTCAAAAATATATCCGAGGTTCAAGCGGATAATCTGAAAGTTACGGTAACTGTGCCTGAATCATCCTGTCGCGCTCAAGTAGAAAATAATTTTGGTGAATATTTTCGCAGTCAATTTGATTATCTAGCCTTAACAAAAATAAAGCCAGCACAATTCCGTGATGATTGTCTACGCCCGGGGGAAGAAGATACCGATGCTGAATCAATTGACTTTAAAGTTTCCGGTCCCGGAACAATAACTATACATGTTCAAATTCTTGGTAAGAATATTCTTCCGATTGAAAAGGATTTTAATTTCAATGTTTTGGAATTATCGTGTCCATTAAATGAAAAAGATATTAACATATTTTGCCGTGCCTTTAATAATGAAGATTCATATTGGAGTCATATTTATCGGTGGTTCAATCCATTATCTGATACAACTGAAGAACATGAAGGTACTTAATAATGCTTGACCACATCATATTCAATGAATGGCCGGAATCGCAGGATCGGGCGAGCGATATACTTGAGCAAGAATTCGTACAGCAGGTACAAAAGAAGAAATCTCAGATAAAATTATTTTCAACCGAAATCGTGAGGTTGTAAATGGCATTTTCCAATATATTTGCAACGGTCTCTGCTTCATCGGTTTCCGAAAAGGTGTTTGGTATTTCTCCCGATATTTTTGTATCGAGCTTTGTGACTATTTCCATTACGATTTTAGGCTTCGTTATTACCTATTTCATGACTCGCAAGAGTATGAAAGATGAGATTTTGAAATTCAAGCAAACGTCACAGGTAAATTTAATTCAAACGCTTCCGTTTGAATTATGTGATTTAATGTATAAAATGAAGGATAGAGGAACTGATAGGAAATTACAAGATAAATATGCTGAAATCATGAACAAAGTGGTGGCATATGGGAGTAAAAATGCAGTTAAAATTGCCGCATGGGGGCAGCAAGTCAACTGTAAACTTCAACGTGAAGGTACTGCAAGAGACTTCAGGCCTCTTGTCGCACTTGGTTTGTTGATTTCACAATTAAAATATGACTTCTCCGCAGAAGAAATATCCGCAGAGTCATGGTTTATACTACGCTTTAATGACTATCCTGCCGATGAATCTCAAAAAGCAATAAAAGCTCTGATTGATAAAACTATTTCCGTTTTAGATCTGAATCCAAATTTCTCCTGTAAACGGACTAAAACAGAAGAACCGACAATATGAGCAACCTTGACCACACCATATTCAACGAACGGCCGGAGTCGCAGGATCGGGCGATTGAGGAATTGCGGTCGATGGGGTATGCTTATATCCCGCGCGCCGAAGCCGAAACCAAGCGCGGGACGCTGAACAAAGTTCTGTTTCCCGACGAATTGAGGAAATTCCTCGGGTCGCAGACCTTCACCTATCGCGGCAAGCTCACCGCGTTTTCGGAACGTTCCATCGGGGCTGCCATTCGCGACCTCGATGCGACGCTCGAACGCGGGCTGATGGCCGCTTCAAAACACGTTTATGATATGCTTCTTCTCGGGCGGAGTTACGAGGAGACGCTTTATGACGGCGCAAAGCAGTCCTTTGATCTCCCCTTCATCGACTGGGAATGCCCGGAGCGCAATATCTGGCAGGTCACGGATGAATTCTCCGTCGAACGCGACAACGGCAAGTTCGCCCGTCCCGATCTCGTTCTCCTCGTCAACGGGATTCCGCTTGTCGTGATCGAATGCAAGAATTCCTGCGTCGATGTCACCGAAGGCATCCGGCAGAACGTCCGCAACTGGCAGCCGGATTATATTCCGAATCTTTTCAAATTCGCGCAAATCGTCGTTGCCATGAATCCCAACGATGTCCGTTATGCCACCAGCGGCACTCCTTCCGAATTCTATGCCAAGTGGCAGGAGGAAGATGCGAAATGGCTCGACGAAACCGTCCGTAAGCACATTCCGGACAATCGTTCGACCGTTCAAGACCGCAACATTGTTTCTCTGTTTTCCCGGGAACGTCTGCTCAATCTGATGCGGTACTATGTCTTTTATGACAACGGCATCAAGAAAATTGCCCGTTATCAGCAGTATTTCGGGGTGGAAAACATCATGCGCCGCATTAAGCGGAAGGATAAAAAAGGCACCTCCAACGGCGTCATCTGGCACACGCAAGGCAGTGGCAAGTCCTTGACCATGGTGATGCTGACCAAGCGGGTTATGGCCGATCCGGAGATGTCCAGATCGCGTTTCGTTCTCGTCTGCGACCGCATCAACCTTGTCAAACAGCTGCGGGACAATTTCATCAAGACCGGCCTGAATCCGGTCCAGGCCACCACCGGGCGCGGTTTGATTTCGCTCCTGGAAGATCAGGGCAATACCATCGTCACCACTACGATCAATAAATTCGAAGCCGCCGCCAAGTCCCGTGCCAAGATTGCCGATGAAAACATCATTCTTCTGGTCGATGAAAGTCACCGTTCCCATAAGGGCGAATTTCATAACTTTATGACCGAAGTTCTACCCGATGCTACCAAGATCGGCTTTACCGGTACTCCGCTGATGCGGCAGGACCAGCTCTCCACCTACAGCAAGTTCGGACCGTTGATCGGGAAAGCCTACAAATTTGCCGACGGCATTCGCGACGGCGTCATCGTGCCGCTGGTTTACGAAGGCCGAATTGTCGATCAGAATCTTTCCAGTCCACAAATCGACGAATATTTGCAGCGGATTCTGGAGCCGCTGACCGATGAGCAAAAAGAAGACCTGCGGAAGCAGATGCAGGAATTTCTTTTGACAGACGAGCAAAAAGAAGACTTGCGGAAGCAGATGCAGGAACCTTTGACCGACGAGCAAAAAGAAGACCTGCGGAAGAAATGGAGCCGTTTTCTGCCTTTGGCTCAGACCGATCAGCGGCTTTCCATGATCGCGTTTGACATCCATCACCATTTCAAGACATATTGTCAGCCGCGCGGATTCAAGGCGATGATTGCGGCCAGTTCCCGCGCCAGCGCCATTGAGCTGCAAGATAAAATCAATGAACTCGGCGGGGTTCGTGCCGCCGCACTGATTTGCCCCGAAAATACCCCGGACGGCGAGGAGGGGGAGTTGACCTCGCAAGATAAAAAGAAAATCCGCACTTTCTTCAAAGAAAAAGTCGAGCCGCGTTTCGGTGCCAATAATTATGATGCCTATGAAGAGTGGGTCAAAAACAACATCAACGGCGGCGACGATCTCGATATCGTTGTCGTCAAGGATATGCTGTTGACCGGATTCGATGCTCCGCCGCTGGGCGTCCTTTATGTGGATAAATCCATGAAGGAACATACGCTTCTGCAGGCAATCGCCCGTGTTAACCGGATTTATCAGGGCAAGGATTTCGGGTTGATTGTTGATTATTTCGGTATTTTCGGCAAGCTCAATATCGCCATGGAGCTTTATAACAACGAAGAAAATGCCGCAGCTGCGGGAATGAGCGATTTCAATGCGGAAGACCTGGATCAATCCCTGACCAACGCCACCGCCAAGCAGGATGAGTTATTGGACAGTCACAAAAAACTGCTGGCTGTTTTTGAGGGCAGGGAGATCGATATTCACAATCCGCGCGATTGTCAAAATGTTTTTGCCGAAGAGGACAATCCCAATGCCGGTGCCTTGCGCAAGGATTTCTACGAACGGCTTCGCGTATTCTCCCGCCTGATGGAATTGGCGATGGGAAGCTATTCCCTCTACAAAACCGTCGGATTCGAGAAGATGCAATCCCTCAAGCAGGACTTGTTATTCTTTCAAAAGTTGCGAACCTCATTGGAATTGATCCATGGGGAAAAGGTGGATTTTTCCAAATACGAGGATGGAATTCGCAGTCTGCTCAATACCTTTGTCTCTTCCGCTCCGGTCACCCAAAAGGTCGAACCGGTTATGATTCACGATACCGAAGCGATGGATAAACAGCTCATGGAGCTTGATGGCGGCAAGGCGAAAGCCGCATATATCAAGACCCGTCTGGTTGCGGAGTTGGAGGCCAGACGCTATGAGGATCCGCTGCGTTACAGAAAATTCTCCGAGCGCATCAGGCAAACCCTGGATGAATATCGGGAGCAGCGTGATGAAAACGCGTACTTTGAAAAAATGAAGCAGATCGCGGATGATTTTCGCCAGGGATACACGGGGAACCATTACCCGGTCAGCATCGAAAATGATAATGATGCCAAAGCCTTTTATGGAATTGTGTCGGATTTTCTCGGTAAATACGGCGATTTGAGCAACGCCGAATATGACGAGGCATTGGGAAAGCTTTCCATTGACATCAATTCGGCGATCAAATCCCTGGCCCGGGTCGATTGGCGGCACAACAATGCGATTCATAAAAATATGACGCAGGCCATCGAAGATTTACTTTGGGATTTCTCCGATGAGTATCATTTTGATCTGCCGGAAGAAGATCTTGACAAAATGCTGGAAAGCACCAAGAAAACCGCGCTGAGCAGGTATTGAAATGAGCTATGAGATCAACACTGTCCGGGGCATTTCTCCGGTATTGGTCGTCGCCAAAGAGATGAAGTCAGTTCGACTGAAGGTTTTTCCCTCAGGTGAAATCCGTCTTTCTGTCCCGACAAATACACCGGAAGAGTTTATTCGAAATTTCCTTTCGGACAAACGCCAGTGGATTGATAAGCAACTGCAGCGCTTCAAAGAAACCGAAGCGGTGGAAAAAGAAGACACCATCCGTACGGGCACATCAACCCGTATTCTTGGGCGACAATTGGCGATCAAGATAGTTGAAGCAAGACAAAAACGCATCATTCGGGATGATCTGAAGCTCTTTATATACACACCCAATGTAGACGATCAAGACGATATTGACCGTCAATTCATGAATTGGTGGCAGAAAAACTCCAAACAGTATTTTCAAGAACAACTCGACCGATTATTCCCCATCGTAGAGAAGCACGGCGTCGCTAAACCTGAATTAGTAGTCAAACGCATGCAGACTTTATGGGGCAGTTGCAGTCGCAAGAATGGGATTGTCAATCTGAATTATTACCTTTACAAAGCACCTGTGCCATGTATCGAATACGTCATTTTGCATGAGCTGATTCATTTCCTCTATCCGCGCCATGACAAAAACTTTCATGATTTTCTGACTATCTACATGCCGGACTGGGACGAGCGCAAACACCTCCTAGATTTTGAAATCGTACTGGGGGTATAAGGATGTACCGAAAATCGTGCCACGATATCACCCTTTTGCTGTGGGCTCGGAATCTGATTTGGGCGTATTTTGCCAGGTAAGGTATTGTTCTGTTCCTGGCAAGTCGCCCTTATTCCTGATTCGCTCCTGGTATTCGTGAGGCTCCGTAGGCTCGGTAACCGGAGGGGATGGATTCTTTTGTGTGTTCCTTTGCGAAATAACTCAGCATGTTTACTGCGTTGTCTTTCATGACTTGCTCTTCCGGTGAGTTTCTCCGAATCTTCATCTCATAACTTGGCTCAATTCCGAGTTCTGCGGCTGGTGGAAAGTACCTGGGATCCGTGCGGGTCAAGTGAATCAGGTTCGTTTCAGGATCCAGGCCAAGTTCCCGTATCCAGATATCGTTGATCCATTCTTTAATCGTGAAGCCATTTTTTACCATCTTGGCGTCTGTGATGCAGATGATGTTGAAGTGCGGGTTGATCGAGGTATCCTGTTCGCGTGTCCATAGCGTTTGCATGAGGGTTTGCTCGTAGTTCGCTTTCTGATGGAGTTTCCTCATAACTCTGGAAAGGATCTCATTGGGATTTGCAATATACCATCCCTGGGGAAACCTTGCGATGCAGAATGAAACAAGCACCCGGCAACGTTTCCCCGTCATGTACTCCAGTTGTTCCTGGAATTTCTGAATGATGCTGGCTATGACCGGATTGTTCTCATCGGCACGGATCGGTTGACCGTTGAACTGACTCTCTGTGATGATCTCTCTTCTCATTTGTTATTCTCCATGAATGAGTTAGTGTGTGATATGGCTATTATTAATAACCCCCGAAGGAAGAATCCTATTTCCCTTGTATTTCACGACGGTTTGGTGATTGACGTATTGAAAATCCAAGGGTAGCGATTCTTACAATTAGTACTATACTATAGTGGAGAATGTGAAAAATGATGATGAGATGCTCGAAAGGTATAGAATAGTATAATTGTGCTGCATGGTGCAGTCTATCAGGAAGGGCATCTTGAAGCAGGATAGAGCAAATAAAGCATCGAAAAAAATTCCGGTCGCCTTTTTTCGCAACGGACCGGGAAATCATGTTCTAAAAATGTTCTAATTGCTGTTTCGGAAGCAGCAAAAATCAGCTTGATGCAGCTTGGAGCAAGGAACTGAGATTTGAGCTCAGATTGAGGGGGATAAATTGGTAGCCCGGGCGGGAATCGAACCCACGACCAACTGCTTAGAAGGCAGCTGCTCTATCCTCTGAGCTACCGGGCCATTTTTTGCGTCACATACAATACCGCGCGTTTCCCCGTTTTTCAAGATGAAACCGGCGATATCCGCGCTTTTTACAAGTTCGGCTCCAGGCGGTCCAGCAGCCTGACGTAATCGTCTTTCGCGCTGGTGCGCCACTCCGGACCCGACGGGCGGACGG
>Ga0209373_10001034_pt1 | contig 36596 bp, 28 predicted proteins | sample Higcelweek5metaG_FD_187173 | JGI IMG/M metagenome (GOLD analysis project Ga0209373, IMG submission 187173) | Freshwater pond sediment microbial communities from the University of Edinburgh, under environmental carbon perturbations - High... | ecosystem: Environmental > Aquatic > Freshwater >... | reverse complement strand
CGGCTTCGCGACCGCCTTTCTTTGCTTCGCTCTGTTTGTTCCGCATGCGTATGCGGAGGAGGTCAAGGTTGATATTACCGCAACGCCAACCGAATTGCCGGATGCCGGATCGGTCACCAATTCTTTCAATGGATACACGCCCCGCTGGTTTGCACAGAACGGCATCATCACCATCAATATTGATCATCGGGCATCAGGCCAGTTCGGTAAAAAGGGAATCGACTATATGTGGCGCAACCTGGGCAAATGGGAGATGGTGGATTACGGCGAAGCGGTCAAATGGCTGCGCACCAAACCTTACGTAGATGCAACAAAAATGGGCATCACCGGAGGATCCTACGGCGGGTATACCACCTGCATGGCACTGACTGCCGGGGCCGACTACTTTACACACGGCATGGCGCTTTACAGTGTTACCGATTGGGGTTTGTATGACAACGTCTATACCGAACGGTTCATGGATACTCCGCAGCAAAATCCCGAAGGTTATAAAAATGGAACGGCCATGCGATATGCCAACCAGCTGAAAGGCAAACTCTTCATCGTGCACGGCGAGATGGACGACAATGTGCACATGCAGAACAGTATCCAGCTGATCAGCAAGTTACAGGATCTGAACAAGGAATTTCAGTTCATGATGTATCCCAACGGTCGTCATGGTTGGGGGGGGCCTAAAGCCCAGCACGTGGCCGAATTGCAGAATAAATTCTGGCTAAAGGAATTTTTTGGAAAATAATTATCATGCGAATTATCATTGCGTAAGGAAGTTCACCTCAATAGTTTTGCCTAAATCAAATTTGAAAAAATGAGTCGTCGTTTATTAATACGTGATGTCACCCTCCGGGATGGACAGCAATCTCTTTTTGCCACCCGCATGAATCAGGATCAGGTGGATCGCCTGTTACCGATTTACAAGGATGCCGGATTTTATGCGCTTGAAGTTTGGGGCGGAGCTGTTCCCGATTCCATCATGCGTTTTCTGAACGAAGATCCATGGGTCCGTCTGGAGAAAATCAAGAAAGCAATCGGGTCGGCATCACACCTGACCGCTCTTTCGCGTGGCCGGAATCTATTTGGATATAGTCCTTATCCTGAATCTGTTATCGAAGGATTCAACCGAAATTCCGTTCAATCCGGAATCTCAATCATGCGGATTTTCGATGCGCTGAACGATACTGACAATATCCGGAGCACCATCAAATATGTCAAGGAAAATGGCGGATTAGCCGACTGCGTGGTATGCTACACGGTAGATCCCAAATTTTCAGGGAAAGAGAAGCTTCATGCATTTTTGCAAGGGAAGAAGCTCCCGAAAGAGATCTTCACCACAGCCTATTTCGTGGGCAAGGCTAAAGAGCTGGAAGCTATGGGAGCCGACATGATCACCATTAAAGATATGGCCGGCTTGATTAACCCGGCTAAGTCAGGCGAGCTTGTTAAGGCGTTTAAGGATAACCTTAAGGTTCCTGTTGATTTTCATACTCACTGCACTCCTGGCTACGGAGTCAGCGGAGCGCTGATGGCCATCGTCAACGGCGTGGATATCGTCGATACCGCCATCATGAACTTTGCCGGCGGCCCGGCGGCCCCTTCGTTTGAAATCATCCAGCTGTTCTGCGACAAGATGGGTATCGAAACAGGGGTAAACCTTGAAGCGGTAGTGGAAATCAATAAGATCCTCAAAAGCATCCGGATCGAGATGGGCGATATCGATAGCCTGAAAATCTATCCGATTGATTTTAATATCATTACAGATAAGCTTCCTGCAGAAATTGACAGTCTGTTCGACGAAGCCATCGTGCTGGCCAAGGCCAACAAAACTGATGAACTTCAGGAGGTTTGCCAGAAAATCGAGCGGTACTTCAACTTCCCGGAACCTGATGAGCAGGTAAAGCTGGCTGAAATTCCCGGCGGGATGTACACGAATATGACCTCGCAGCTGAAACAGTTAGGCCAGGAACATCTCTGGAACAAAGTTCTCGAGGTTATTCCGACGGTACGTTTGGCTGCCGGCTGCCCTCCCCTGGTGACTCCGACAAGCCAGATTGTAGGGGTTCAGGCAGTTAACTGCGTAGTTGACCAAAACAGCGGCAAACCTTTTTATACCAATAATTCCAGTCAGTTTGTGAACCTGGTTAAAGGGCAGTACGGTAAAACTCCGATCCCTATTGATCCGGAGTTCAGGCTGAAGATTGCCGGTACCCGCGAAGAGATCCCTTTCAATACCGAAGGATACGTCAAGCAACCCAATCCGGCATTCCCTGAATATGGCGAAGATGTCAGACTGGCCAACAATGAAAAAGAGGAGTTGCTTCTCGAGCTTTTCCCCAACGTGGCAACCAAGTTTTTGACCGATCGGGTGAACCGGATTCACATGGAAAAAAAACTGGCAGCTGAGCGCGAAAAACAGCGCCTGCATGAAGAGGCTCAGGCGCAGTTCCTGGCAATGACACCCGAAGAGAAATATGACCGGCTGCTCAGAGGTATTGCCGAGTCATTTTAAGTATTCCACAGTAATAGCGGGAAGGAGGGCAATACATCTTGTAAGGTCCTCCTTTTCTTTTAACACCCTGGTGATGAATATCTCAAAAGCATATTGTAACTTGTTATCCAATCAAACGGTAAAGGATTAGGCTAATGTCTTCCCAGATTTTTTTGTTTCAGTTACTGTTGATCTTTGCCTTGATTTGCTCCGGGCAGATGGCATTTGCCTTGTACACCCGACGAAGTGCCAGTGGTGCACTGTACCTTTCGCTGTTCATGGGTGCAGCATTTCTCTGGTCGCTCGGAGCTCTCATGGGATTAACGGCCCCGACCATCAGGTTAGACTTCTTCTGGCTGGCATTTTCGTTCCTCGGTGTAACGGCCACATCAGTTTTATTCCTGGCATTTGCATTGGACTACAGCCACAATACCCGATGGCTCAGGTGGAAATATTTCATACCGATTTCAATATTGCCCCTGACGATTCAGATTTTAGCCTGGATACCCGAAACCCGGCACCTGTTGTGGGTGGTCGTAGAAACCGGCGGAAATATTCAAAAATTCGTCTATTCGTATGGATGGGTATTCTGGATTTTCTATTCCTATTCTTATCTGCTGATCGGTATCGCTTTGTATTTCCTTTTTATCAGACCCTCACCTACACTTCAAAGAACCAGAAAGCAAAACCGATTACTGTTGATGGCTTGCATCATTACAATAGCTTTTAACCTGCTCAGTGCTTTCCAGGGTGGAACCTCATTTATTACCGATCTCACTCCATTAGGTTTCATCTGTGCTATAATTATTATTTACCTGGGCATCTATCGATATAACATATTCAACATTATCACATTCGCTCAAAGCGAAGTCATTGATAATCTAAGCGATGCGGTGGTTGTCATCGATGAGGTGAACCGGATCATCTTCAGAAATCAGGCTTTTCTGTATTATTTCGCCGGATCATCCAAATTTGTCATCGGGCAGGATATCCGGCAGGTCATTCCTAAACTGGACCTTGAAAAGCTCATCGAAACCGAAGAGAATTTTCAAACCTTTGAGTTTACCTATGAGAATCAGCGGTATGAAATCAGGATAAGTCTGATTCATGCAAACGATCAGGAAAGCAGCGGAAAAGCCATTGTTTTCCATGATATCACTCAGCGCAAACTCAAGGAGATTAAATTACATCTGCTCGCCCATGATCTTCAAAGTAAACTGGCTGAAAACGTGGCCCTTATTTCCGATCTGAAATCATTCTCCTATAAAGTTGCGCATGACCTGAAAAGCCCGTTGAATGCCATCATCGGTTTTGGAGAATTGATTGAAGAAGAGGCGGAGAATGACTCTCTGATTCTTCAACATATCAAAACGGTTAACCGCACGAGTGACAAGATGCTGAATATCATCAATGAACTGTTGATCTTTTCAAACATCACCACCCGCGAGGTTGTTCGTGAACCCATCGATATGAAGGCTGCCGTTGATGCGGCAGTTGAGCGTTGCTCGTCGCTGGTACAGGAAACCGGCGCACAGATCAGCGTATCGGATGTATGGCCGCAAGCCGAAGGTTACGGTTTTTGGATTGAGGAAGTATGGGTCAACCTGATCAGCAATGCCATTAAATACGGTGGCCGCCCTCCGGTTATATCTATTGGATGGCAGACAGATGAGAATGGGACTACCTGGTTTACTATTGCCGATAACGGAATAGGCATCGGTCCGGAACAGATGGACTCCCTTTTTAAACCTTATTCCAAACATGCAACAAGCGAATATGAAAGCCACGGCATCGGACTCTCAATCGTTGACCGCATGATACGAAAACTGGAGGGACGTATTATGGTAAAAAGCACGGGTATCCCCGGCGAAGGATCAGTTTTCCTGTTTAGCCTTTTTAGTCAGGGGTAATACTCCTGCAAGTTCACCGATCACATTAACCAGTTCACTGCCTTCAGGGATAACAATTTTTGCATTGTCCTTCAGGGAGATCTCCAGCGTTTCCAGTTTTTTGAGCAACTGGGCATTGCCGGTGAAATATTTATCGGCAGCTTCGTTGACCAGCTTGATGGCACCGGCTTCACCTTCAGCATGCAGAATTTTTGCCTGTTTGAATCCTTCAGCTTCCTTGATCTTAGCTCTCTTTTCACCGTCCGCAACAGTTTCGCGGGCCGTAGCAAAGTCAATGGCGGCAATCTTCTCGTTTTCAGCTTTTACCACCTTGTTCATGGTTTCCTGAACATCTTTTGGCGGATCAATCTCCTTCAGCTCGGTACGAACAATATCGATTCCCCAGCTGGCCGTTTCAATCAACAAGGTTTTGTGCAGTTCTGCATTGATCTTGCCGCGCTCACTGTTGGCTGATTTCAGGGTCAGGGTACCAATGATATTCCTCAAGGTGGTCCTGGCCAGGTTTACAATCTGCCATTTGTAATTATTGACATTGTATTGTGAATTCTTCACACTCTGTTCATCATCCTTCACCCTGAAATAAACCTGGGCATCCACCCGGGCATTCAGATTGTCATTCGTGATAATCTCCTGGGGTTCTGCGTCAACCATCTGCTCGGTAACGTTTACCTGATATAGTTTGTCAATAAATGGTATAATCCAGTTAAATCCGGGATTGGCAAATCGGGAATACCGGCCAAGCCTTTCAATCAGACCTTTATGGGTTGGACGTATGATACGGATTCCGGAAAGCAGGAACAATAACACAATTGCTCCGATCAGGTAATAGATAAAGTTGCCTGATTCCATGATGATGTTGTTTGATTCCATAGTCAATAGGTTTATTTTCCCTAAAAGTAATGATTTTGAACCTGATTAAGGCTCTTTGAAATGAATAAGAATAAAAATCGTAAGTTGATCATAGAATTCCATAATTACCATTGGATTTCTGCATAAGATTTCTATTTTTGGCCAAAGCCTTTTCTCATGGAACTTTTCAGCGTTAATATTTCTTCCTTCAAATCGGATGGTGGCGCGATGTTTGGCGTAGTACCCAAGGCTATCTGGTCGAAATTGATTAAAGCCGATGAAAGAAACATGATCCCATTGATGTTACGATCGTTAGTGATCAAAACTGATGACCGGGTCATTCTGATCGATACAGGTATCGGAGACAAACAGAGTGACGACTATCTGCAATATATGTATATCGATGAGGTTGATGGTCTGGTATCGGGACTGGCGAGGCATGGGGTCAGGCCCGTGGATGTTACTGATGTTATACTGACCCATCTCCATTTTGACCACTGCGGTGGCGGTATAACCTACAACTGGAACCGTGAGCCGGTTGCCGTTTTTCCTGAGGCCACTTATTGGACCACCGAAAGACAATGGGAGAATGCCATGAATCCGAATCCCCGTGAGGCTGACGCCTATCTGCCCGAAAATTTACTGCCCTTGCAGGACCTTGGGCTGATCGATTTTATCGAAAAAACAGGCCCCTTCTGCGAAGGAGTCGATGTCCGAATTGTAAACGGACACACGCCCGGTCAGCTTATCCCCATTATCAAATATGGATCGAAAACCTTGATTTATGGGGCAGATCTGTTCCCTACTCATGCACATATTCCGGTTAAGTACAATATGGCTTATGACATTGAGGTGATGCGAACCATGAAAGAAAAAACCGAATTTCTTGAAAAGATTGTGGAAAATGGCCACGTTCTGTATTTTGAACATGACATGCTTTATGAGTGCGCCACGATCATCAAAACAGATAAAGGCTTCAAAATGGACAACCCCATGTCGCTTCAAGAGTTCATGTCAATAGCATAAAACCGATAATCATGTTTAACAAAGCTGCTTTCCCCGGAAAATATATTCAGGGCCAGGGCGTATTATCCGAACTGCCCGGATTGGTAAAAACATTGGGTAACAATGGATTGATCCTTGCATCAAAGTCAGTGAAAGGGAAAATCCTTCCGGCTTTTGGTTCCGCCCTCACTTCATCGAAGCTACCGGTGGAGTTATTCAACGGAGAGTGTTGTGAAGAGGAGCTGAACCGCATATCCGGAATTATCAAACGTGATCATATCGATGTCATCATTGGCATGGGCGGCGGAAAAACTATCGATACCGCAAAAATTGCCGCCGACCGGGCCGGCATTCAGGTCATTATTGTTCCAACCATCGCGGCCACAGATGCTCCTTGCAGCGGCTGCGCGGTAACCTATACCCGGGAGGGTGTTTTTGAATCGGTCTGTTATCAAAAAACAAACCCTGCTGTAGTGTTGGTCGATATGGACATCATTGCCGCTGCGCCAACCCGATTTTTGGTTTCAGGCATGGGAGATGCACTGGCTACCTGGTTCGAGGCGCGATCCTGTGAAAAAACCCAATCGATGAACGAATGCGGAGGATTGTGTACCCGCGCTGGTCTGGGCATTGCCAGGCTCTGCTATGAAACCCTCCTTGAATACGGGTATTATGCAAAACTGGCCAGCGAAGAACATATTATTACCCCGGCGCTGAACTATATCACCGAGGCGAATATCCTGCTTAGTGGCATCGGTTTTGAAAGCGCCGGTCTCGCAGCGGCTCACTCGATACACAACGGACTGACCGCACTCGGAGAGACTCACACGTTTTATCATGGTGAAAAAGTGGCCTTCGGCGTTCTGTCGGGATTGCACCTTACCGGCGCATCTCCGGAGGAAATGGAGGCGGCCTACTCGTTTTGCGAAAATGTGGGGCTGCCAACCACTTTCAAAGATCTTGGACTGCATAATCCTGACCGGAAAAAACTGATGCCGGCAGCAGTAAAGGCCTGTGCCCCGGCTGAAGGAATTCATCACGAAGCCGGTGAGATAACCCCCGTGAAAGTACTCGACGCCATGATCATGGCCGATGCGTATGGCAGAGGGCTTAGGGCGGAGCGCTAAGGGCTAAGGGCTAAGGGCGAAGGGCTAAGGGCTAAGGAAAATCAATGAAACCATTTCTGCGAGATGGCATCGTAGGTGCCATCCGTTTTCACTGCATCAAGCGCGGTTTGCCACTGATTGACGATAGTCGCTGAGGTACTCTTTGAAAAGGCGATGTAATAGTCTGACGACATCAGGGAGAACGCCTGAGTAACATCGGCAGTGCCGTAACCGAGCTCCATCAGGATGCTTGGGAAGGTAACACTGGTGCAAACAAAAGCATCTATTTCGCCATCCATGAGTTTTTTAGCCATCGCAGCCGGATCGACATTGGAAACCAGATTGGTAAAACCCTGGTCCTTCAGATACTGATCAGAGAACCATGATGTTACCGTACCTACTGAAGCCAGATTTTTGGCATCCTCCAGGGAAGTGATGGTAATACCCGATCCGGCTTTTGTATAAAACCAGGTTGTGTTGGTTCCAATCGGCCCCACCCATTGAAAAAGGTTTTCCCGGATAGCCGTACGGTCCATGGTAAACAGGCAGACATTCGGATTATCCAGCGCAAGCTCATAACCATTGTTCCAGGAGGTCAGTTTGATATCTTCAAATACCTGATTCCGTTTCATAACTTCACTTACGATATCTGTACCAAAACCCGTGATCTCCCCTGAATTATTCCGGTAGGTCAATGGAGGATATTGCTCGGTATAGATTTGAAGGATTCCGGGAAAATCAGATGTACCCAGAAACTGTTGGGTAAGGGTTTTCAGCGTGCCATCAGTCTTATACTGATCGATGATTTTCTGAAAATCTGATACAACCCGATCCGGAACATTTTTGTTAAAGGCAAAATACATCAGGTCGGTTTTGATGGTCAATTTGGGAGTCACTGAATAAATGGATTTGCCCAGCTCAGTCAGGGCTGCCCCTGCAGTTATCCGGTCGGCCGGAAAGAGATCGATCTGCCCCTTCAACAACTGATCAAAAGCATCATTATCATCTGCACAATAACTAAAATTGGTAAACCCCTTGGCTGTAAGATATTGTTCTATGGCATAATCCTTCAGTATCCCGATTTTGGCAACTTTTTTTGCATCATCCAGTGAGCTCAGGGCAATGTTGCTTTGAGAAGATGCGTAAAACATGCAGTCCAGCGAAATGATCGGTCCGGCCCATTTAAAAAGGTCCTTCCTTTCAGCGTTCATTATCGTTGAAAAAAGCACCGCGTTATCACTTTTCTGCGCCAAAGCATAGGCGGTATTCCAGGGTAAAACATTCACATAACAGGGTATGCTCAACTGATCCACGATTCCAGCCAGAACGGCGGGCGCAAGTCCGGTGATGGCCGAATTCTCCACATAATTCAGGGGCTTGTAATCTTCGGTTAAAAACTGAAGGTCAAAATCATAGGTATCCTCTTTGGTCCATTTCATACATTGGGTAAGCAGCAAGATCAAAGCAAAAGCAACGGCACTGTACAGGAGAATGGACTTTTTCATGTTTTCAGTTGTTATTCAGTGGTTATTTTGAAAGGCATAAAGTTAAAAAAATCAGGTGCAGTATTGTACATTTACCATGCTCATCCGGATATAAAGAGACAAAAAAAAGACGCTTTGGCGCCATGCTGAATCAAACATTAACCATATCTGAACAAAAAGAGAGAACTGTATTTGCAGGTTTTATCCTGGGGCTGGTTTCCCTGATACCCTTCCTGGTCATCACAATCATCTCAGGATCAATTATTTTGATGACCGAGGTATTCCGGAGCGGAAATGAAACTCTGGCCTGCCTTATCTCGTGGCTGGTATTAAAAAAAGTGCAATCCAATCCTGAACAGGCAAAGAAACTTGAATACAACACACGAATATTTACCGGTGTCGTTCTGGTTTTTTCATTCCTGGTCATCATTTTCAATGCGGGAATGCGGTTTATGCATCCCCAACCGGTGAAGCTGGCCGGTGGGTTGATGGGTATAGCCTGTGCGGTGGGGTCGGGCTGTGTGAATGCTTTTCTCTGGCGAAAGAATTTCCAGCTCTCCAGGCAGGGCAAATCTCCGGTCATGGAATCGCAGTGGCGATTATTCAGAACCAAATTTTTGGCTAACTGCTGCGTGTCCGTATCTCTTTCGCTATGCCTGCTTTTTGCCGGTTTTCCGGGATCGGTTTATATAGATCCTCTGGTTTCGATACTATTAGCCGGACTGATTTTACACAGTGCGTTCAGAATTTTTACTTTAAAACTCGATATCCATGAGTGAAAATCTTCCAAAAGTGGCTGTCGTTCTAGGGGGTGGCGGGATCAAGCCTTACTCTGCCATTCCATTGATTTCCTTTCTGCAGGAACAGAACATCCAGGTAGATCTTTTGGTGGGCTGCAGCGGGGGCAGTATTATGTCAGCATTATGGTCATACGGATATACTCCGGATCAGATGCTGAATGACGTGGCACCCCGACTGAAAAAATCGACTTTTAAAACGAACTGGAAGGCCTTACTGGCTGTCGGCAACCTTCCGTTTGGCCGGATGGACAAGCATACGGCTTTGATCCATGCGGGCCCGATCCGAAAGGTAATGAAAGATCTTTGGGGAGACACACGGCTCGAAGATCTCAAAACAAAGACCATTATTCAGGTGACAGATTTCGAAACCGGTGAAGGCATCGGACTTGAAACCGGATTACTGGCCGATTGTGTGTATGCTTCTTCGGCCATCTTTCCCCTTTTGCCGCCGCTGAAGATGGGTGAACGTTACCTGTTCGACGGGGCTTTTACCGCTCCCGTGCCGATTCTGCAGGCCATCAGGCACAAAGTTGACATCATCATTGTAGTCGATTTTCTGGAAAAAGTTCAAACTGATCCCAAAGGACTGTTCGACAACCTGGTACACACCGGAAAACTCAATGCGAAAACTATCGGGGCAAGCCAGATGGCACTGAGCATCGACATCAACCATGCCGAGATCATCTATATCAAGGTGGTATTTGAGCATTTCATTTCGTTCTGGGAGATTGACAAATTCCCGGAAATCCTGAATGCCGGTCAGATTGCCATGGGTAAGGTGAAAGAGGAAATCCTGCTGGTATACAATCACTTGCGACAGAAAATGGCAGAAGAAGCTGTCCGATAATCCGGCATCTCAATAATTACTGCTGCTGGCCGGTCTTAAAGTCGATCTCCTTCACCTTGCGGTCATGTTCAAAATAGGATTCCTTAAGCCGGGTACCGTCAGTATCGTAGGAGATCCAGGTACCATGCAGTTTACCCATCGAATAGGTACCTTCATAGTATTTGTAACCGTTTTCGCGCCAAACAACGGCTTTCCCATTGCGAAGATCATTCTTGAACGAGCCCTCGCTCTGTTTCTTACCGTCTTCGAACCAGCTCACCCAAAACCCATCTTTTTTCCCGTTGACAAAAGCACCTTCCATCTGTTTTTTCCCGCTCTCGTAATAGAGAACCTCCTTCACTTTATCTTTTTTATCTCCGCTGACACGGAAGTATGATACTTTTTTAGGAGCGCCGTTTGGCCAGACTGAGGTGTTTTCCTCAACCAGTTTTTCCTTACAGCCGGTCAATATCAGTATGATATAAAAAATAAAAAGAAAGGAGCGTTTCATTATGCAAATCGGTTTGAGGAGGTAAAAATAGAAAATAGATCGGAGAAACAGCCCCCCCCGCTTTCGCGGGGGGGACAGAAAAGAGAGCGGTGCTAAGGGAGGAGAGGTCCCCGCTTTCGCGGGGGGGACAGCCCCTGCTTTCGCAGGGGTGACAAAAGAGGACTTTCGTTGGGGTAACAATCACAGCTTTAGCGGGGAGAACGAGGCTCCGGAGAGAAATTACCCTCAAAGCACCTATCATCCCGACGCAAGTCGGGATGACATTCCCCGCCTTCGCGGGGAGAAAGAAACGGATCAAATAATATATTTGTATAAAATCTATATCCATGAAAAGACCAGTTGTCAGTATCCTGTTTTTCTGGTGCATAATCGCAGCAAGTGCCCAGAACGTGTCATTTTATCAATGGACTTTACTGAATCAGAAAACGATGGACGAGATCATCGGTGAAGCTTCCGGAGAAACGGCCTATAATCACATTATGGAAATGGGGGGATATACCCGCGCCCGGACTACTCAGGAGCTGAAGACAACCCTGTTTGAATCGCAGTATATCATGGATAAACTGAAAGAGTATGGGATCAGGGATGCAAAGCTGGAGCGGTTTCCGAAGGATGAGTCCGAGTGGAACGGCATCCGCGGAGAGCTGTGGGAAGTTTCGCCAGGCCGGAAAAAACTGGCCGATTACGACGATATGCGCGTGATGCTGGTATCGGGCAGTGAAGATGCCGATGTTGAAGCAGAATTGGTTTGGGTAAATAACGGCCGTGCCGAGGATTTTAAAAATGCAGATGTTAAAGACAAGATCGTCGTTTCTTACGGAGATCCAGGGTCTGTAACCCGATGGGCTTTGAAAAACGGAGCCTTGGGAACGATCTCATTATACTCTCCCAGACCCCTTTACGACCCTACCCAGATGCCCTGGACCGGGCTCTGGACCCGGAAAGGAGAAAAAGCCGGTTTCGCATTCATGATGCCGCCGCGTGAAGGGTATCTCCTCCGCGACCGGCTCGTACGTAATGAAAAAATCAGGGTACATGCCATCGTCAAAGTATCCAGAGAGACCACCGATCTGCAGGTTCCCACCTGCGTCATCCCGGGTACCGATCCAAATGCCGGGGAAGTGATCTTCTCGGCCCATCTTTTTGAAGGATTATTAAAACAAGGAGGAAACGATGACCTGTCGGGATGCGCCGTAATCCTTGAAGTTGCCCGCATGTTCAACACCCTGTTTGAAGAGGGTCGCCTGCAACGACCAGCACGCAGCATGCGGTTCATTTTTATCCCTGAATTCTCCGGAACCATTCCATGGGTAGCCGCTCACAGGGATATCGTTGACAAAACATTATGCAACATCAATTTGGATATGGTTGGACTTTGGCTGAGCAAGAGCCAGTCATTCTTCAACCTCGAGCGCACTACATTCGGTAACCCTCATTATATCAACGATGTAGTGGAAAACTATTTCCGGTATATCGGTGAAACAAATCGTGTAATGATCGCCAACTGGGACGGTTACAATAACCGGATCGTATCACCATCAGGATCTGATGATCCATTCTATTATAATATCGAAACCCATTTCGGAGGATCGGATCATGAAGTATTCAACGACTGGGGAGTCGGTGTTCCGGGGATCATGATGATCACCTGGCCCGATATGTATTACCACACCTCTGAAGATGTTGCCGATAAATGTGACCCCACACAGCTGAAACGGGCTGCGGTGATTTCGGCTGCCTCCGCCTATACCATAGCCAGTGCCGGTGCAGAGATGTCCGGAAAAATTGCCGCCGAGATTTTCTCAAACAGTATCAGGCGGATGGGCACCCAGTCGGCCCGTGCACTGGATGAACTCTCAAAAGCCACCGCCGAAAACCTGACACATACCTATATTAAAGGCCGCCGATATGTTGAAGCCACTCTGATCAATGAAAAGGAAACTATTGAATCCACACTCGAACTGGCTCCCGGAGATCCAACCCTACAGGCATCCGTTAAAGTTCAGACAACCCAACTGAAAGCAATTGCCGATGGTCAGCTTGCCGTGATCGACCAGGAGATGAAAAACAGAGCCTCAAAACTGGGTGTTGCCGCTGTGGTCCTGAAATACGGTCCCATGGAGAAACAAGCCATCACCATGGTTCCGGCAGTGACAGCTAAAGTCAGGGAATTCGGATATACCGGCTTCTCCGATCTGCTGTCGAATCTGACACCGGAAGAGAAGTCAAAGTTTCAGGGTGGACTTGCCGACCGTAAGGAGCTGGAACGTCTTTGCAACGGAAAACACAATGCGCTTGAAATCAAGATGATGCTCGATACTCAATCGGAACAGGAATCCGGACTGGGGGCGATCATGGAATATATCAATGCATTGGAAAAGGCCGGATATGTGAAGATGGTGAAATAAGCGACTTACTTCCCTTTTCTCCCGCGCCTGAAGAGTACGTTTTTCTGGTAATTGGTATAACGATGAATACCTTCGTTGACGGTTTTCACCTCTTCGATGGTAAAAAATGCCTTGGGGTTGAACTCGTTAATCAGGGCAATCGTTGCCTGAACTTCTGTTCTCTTGATGATTGTATAGATGACCTCTACAGGGCCGGTACTGCCTTCAGCGGAATGATAAGTAACTCCGTGTCCGGCATCCTGTAGCTGTTTGATCAGGTCACTGGCCGGAATCCGGCTGATCACCCGGATGGAAGCATAACCAATGGCAATTTTTTCCTCCAGTATGATTCCGATAAAATTACCGGTGGCAAACCCGCCGCAATACGCAAGATAATAGTACCACCTATCGAGGTTCTGCATGATCTTGGTCATGGCCATCAGCCAGATGAACACCTCAAAAAAGCCCAGCAGCGGAGCCAGATACCGGTATCCTTTCGATACAAAAATGATGCGGATGGTGCCAATGGATACGTCGCAAATCCTCGCACAGAAAATCAGTAACGGAACAATAATGACACCTAAATAGTCAAACGGCATATTTCCTCCTTTTTAATAACTGCCCCATGTAGCCTCAGTGCGGTGCGACAAGATCCCCGCGTTCGCGGGGATGACAACGCTACCGAGGGAAAATCAGCTCTTAGAGTTGCCAACTTTTAAAAAGTTGGCAACTCTAAAGTAATATTTCCAACTTCCCCTTTGTTTCCTGCCACCCAAATAACTTTGCCCCCATGAGCCACATCCATCGCATGGAAACCGGGTTTTCTGATTTCCTTCCAATTTGTGCCGGCATCTGTTGAAAGCCAGATACCGGGCGGTCCGCAAGCTATGACCGTTTTTGAATCAATCCAACGGACGCATTCCATGAATGGTACAGAAACTGCTCCAGCGGGCACTTTCCAGGTTTTCCCGCTATCATCCGACAGAGCCATGTTGGAACCGGTAACCGTCATTTTCTGATAGTGGCCGCCTACAGCTGCCAGCTTTTTTTCCGGGCCTTGGGCAACCGAGAATGCTCCGGCTGCAGGATCGCCTTTCAGAAACGGCAAATCCGCGACCTTCCAGGTCTTCCCATGATCCGACGATCGGAATACACGGGCTGCGGAACCACCTGTAACCAGGTAGCACGAACCATCCTCACAGGCATCCAGGCTTGTTCCGCTGGCAGCAAATGCATATTCACCGGGGATAAGATCAGGAATTTCCGATGGATTCAACCGCGACCAACTTCGGCCACCATCTTTGGTTTCCAGCAAATAAGGCTTTTCATCCACCGGGTCGCCGATGATCAGTCCGTGATTTTGGTCAAAGAAATCCATCCCATCGAAAAAAGCCTTGGGATCGGTATTCTGATAAACGAGTACCCACGATTTTCCACCGTTTTCAGTCCGAAATATTGCCGAAGCCCTACCCGGCCCGGCGCTCATTAATAGTGCCACGTCGGATGAAAAGCTATGTACATCACGAAAATCGAGGGAATCACATCCTTGAACCGTATCATGAAACCAGGTTGTTCCCCCATCGCGGGTCATCGAAAACTCACCACGAGTACCCGAGATCCAAACCACATCTTTTGAAAAGGCATGAAGGCCCCGCATAGTGCCGGTCATGCCGGTAGTGTGTTGGGTAAAGACCGGCTGAGCAGAAAGCGGTAAGGAGAGGCAAAAAAGAAGGATTATGTTTGATAGTTTTTTCATCTTGCGTTTAGAGTTGCCAACTTTTAAAAGTTGGCAACTCTACTTTTAATAACAGCTCTATTTAGCCTCAGTGCGGTGCGACAAGATCCCCGCGTTCGCGGGGATGACAATGCTACCGAGGGAAAATCACTGGCTCTTCCAGTCTCCGATCTCCGTGTTCCGGTCTCCCTCTTAAAGTTGCCAACTTTTGAAAAGTTGGCAACTCTATGCTCTGCTCTTAATCAGTACTTCTAATATCTGAATGGCAGCCTTCGGGATACTGGTGCCTGGTCCGAAGATCCCGACCACACCCAGGTCATACAGATACTGATAATCCTGCGGAGGAATAACACCACCGACGATCACCATGATATCATCGCGACCGAGTTTTTTCAGTTCTTCGATCACCTGAGGAACCAGTGTTTTATGGCCGGCAGCCAAACTCGATACGCCGAGTATGTGTACGTCATTTTCGACGGCATCTTTGGCCGCTTCGGCAGGGGTCTGGAATAACGGGCCCATATCCACATCGAAACCGATATCGGCATAACCGGTGGATACCACCTTGGCGCCACGGTCGTGGCCATCCTGGCCCATCTTGGCCACCATGATCCTGGGCCTGCGTCCTTCAATGGAGGCAAACTGATCGGCCAGGTCGCGTGCTTTCTGAAAATCTTCGTTTCCCATGTATTCTGATGAATATACTCCTGATATTGAACGAATTACAGCCTTGTATCTTCCTACAACCTTTTCACAGGCATACGAAATCTCACCCAAAGATGCCCGTTTTTTTGCGGCATCAACAGCCAGTTCCAGCAGATTGCCTTCGCCGGTTTCCACACAGCGGGTGATGGCATCCAGCGAAGCCTGACATTCGGTTTCATTGCGTTCGGCCCTTAGTTTATTCAGGCGCTCGATTTGCGATAAACGAACCTTGGTATTGTCCACATCGAGGGTTTCGATCGGATCCTCCTTATCGAGGCGGTATTTATTGACGCCCAGGATGGTATCCTGACCGCTGTCGATACGTGCCTGTTTCCGGGCTGCGGCCTCTTCGATACGCATTTTCGGAACACCTGTTTCAACGGCTTTCGACATTCCGCCCAGGGCTTCAACTTCTTCAATCAATGCCCAGGCTTTTTGAGCCAGCTCCTGAGTCAGCGACTCAATATAATACGAACCGGCCCAGGGATCCACCGAACGGCAGATGCCGGTTTCTTCCTGAATATATATCTGAGTGTTACGGGCAATACGGGCTGAAAAGTCCGTCGGCAGGGCAATAGCTTCATCGAGGGCATTGGTGTGCAAACTCTGGGTATGTCCCAGTGCAGCGCCCATGGCCTCCACGCAGGTACGGGTAACATTGTTGTAAGGATCCTGCTCGGTGAGGCTCCAGCCTGAAGTTTGGGAATGCGTGCGCAGTGCAAGCGATTTCGGATTCTTCGGATTGAACTGTTTAACCAGCTTGGCCCACAGCATCCGGGCGGCCCGCATCTTGGCAATCTCCATAAAATGATTCATCCCGATACCCCAGAAAAACGAGAGCCTCGGGGCAAATGCATCGATATCGAGTCCTGATTGTACTCCGGTCCGGAGATATTCCAATCCATCGGCCAAAGTATAAGCAAGCTCGATATCCGCAGTGGCTCCGGCTTCCTGGATATGATATCCGGATATGCTGATCGAGTTGAATTTCGGCATATTCCTGGAGGTATATCCGAAGATATCTGCAATGATCTTCATGCTGAATGCCGGAGGATAGATATAGGTGTTCCGTACCATAAACTCCTTCAGGATATCATTCTGAATGGTACCCGAGAGTTCCTCCAGTTTCGCTCCCTGCTCCAGTCCGGCCACAATATAGAACGCCATGATCGGCAGCACTGCGCCGTTCATGGTCATCGAAACCGACATCTTATTCAGCGGGATCGAATCGAACAAAACCTTCATATCCAGAATGGAATCGATGGCTACACCGGCTTTCCCGACGTCTCCCTCAACCCGCGGATGATCGGAATCGTAGCCGCGGTGGGTAGCCAGGTCGAAAGCCACTGACAGCCCCATCTGACCGGCGGCCAGATTACGACGGTAGAAAGCGTTCGACTCTTCGGCGGTGGAAAATCCGGCATACTGGCGGATCGTCCAGGGCTTCATTACATACATCGTTGAATACGGTCCGCGGAGATAGGGCGGCAAACCGGCAGCATAGTTAAGATGCTCCATATTGGCCAGATCCTCAGCACTATATTGTGATTTCACCGGAATCTGTTCCGGGGTCATCCAGGGTTTCGAAAAATCAGGTCTCATATTTATTATTTCTTTAAGATGAGATGGTTAAAGGCGGTTAAGGTTTCGGCGACATTCGACCGGACATGAATAAAATGCTGAATTCCGGCAGCGGTGAGGCTATCAAGAATATCTTTCGGATAGCCGGCGATGACCGGGATGGCTTTTTTGCCGAGCAGTTCAGCAAACGGTACACCCAGGGTGGCATACTCTTCATCGGATGAGCAGAGCACCACGATGTCGGCTTTGGCTTTTGCAGCAGCTTGTATCCCCTCCTCCAGTGTGTCAAATCCGGGATTGTCGATCACCGAATAGCCTGCACAACCGAAGAAATTGCAGGCGAAAGTAGCTCGGCCCTTACGCATGGCAACATTGCCAATGGTCAGCATAAAGGCAACCGGTTTTTTACCCGAGCGCTCGGTATCGAAGCGGATGGCTTCAAATTCCTCAGCCATTCGGTACAAGTTAAGTGGCTGAGCTTCGGCCAGATCTGTATCCATGACTTTTGAAACGGCACGCTGCGAATCCACTTTTAGCAGCATCTCCTCGGCCGGGTTGGGATATTGATTGGTTCCCAAAAGAATTTCTTTCCGCTGGGCGATATTCTGATCGCGCTCCATGGCAGCTGACACGATCGTATCCTGAATGGTGCCCTCGTAGAATGCATCGGTATATCCGCCTTCATTTTCAACCTCCTGAAACAGTTTCCAGGCAACTTCAGCAATCGATGACGTCAGGGATTCAATGTAATAAGATCCGGCAGCCGGATCAGCAACCCGGTCAAAATAGGCCTCCTCCTTCAACAATATCTGCTGATTGCGGGCGATGCGCTCGGCAAATTCAGTAGGCTCCTCATAAGCATAATCGAACGGCATCACGGTCATCGAATCGATACCGGCAATGGAAGCCGACATCGCTTCGGTGGTATTTCTGAGCAGGTTGACATAAGCATCATAAACCGTCTGGTTCCAGCGCGAAGTTTCGGCGTGGATATACATCGGCGGGATGTTCTCTTTCTTGATATTATATCCTTCAAGCATCCGGGCCCACAGCATACGGGCGGCACGGAACTTGGCGATCTCCATGAAATAGTTCGATCCTACGGCAAAATGGAAAGAGATTTTCCTGGCGATCAGGTCGGCCGGAGTGCCTTTTTCGGTCATTTCAGCCAGATATTCGTTGGCCTGCGAAAGGCTGTATGCCAGTTCCTGGGCGATGGTCGATCCGGCCTGATGAAAATTACGGCCATGAATACCGATAATCCGTAATCCGGGAAACCGTTCTGCCTTTTCAACCCACGCAGCAATCATATCATACTCTTCGTCCTCGTCAAATTCAAATGAACCATACAGGCTGAAATCCCCGAGCAGGTCGAACTCGCAGGATCCATGAATTTTTTCAGGGTCTAACTTCCCATTGTCGGCCATTTCATGGAGGACCTCCAGTATCTGGCCAGGTACAAACCCGTTGAAATTAAATTCAGCCTCCCCGAGCGGAAGATCTTTCAGGAATTCCCTCACCTCTTCAACGGTGTGGGGCTCCTCCATCTCAAACCCGATGGATTCCACTCCTCGGGAGAGCAGGTATAGAGCCTTCTCCCTGGCCTGGTCATAGCTTTCAACTTTAATATCCTGCCGGATCAGCCAGTTATTGGCCTTCCCATGAGCCTCCCGGGTAAAGCAAAACGCCTGGGGATCAAACTCAGCCGACTTCAGCTTGTTCAGGTCTTCATTCCGGTAATAGGGCTTAACCTGTACGCCTTCCGGGCTCTTCCAGATCAGTTTCTTCGCGTAATCGGCTCCCTTAAGGTCTTTGAGGATTGCGTCTTCCCATTCCGGGGTGGAGACAGGTGGAAACTCAGTAAAAAGTTTCCTCGTTTTATCATCCTGGATCATAATGAATAATAGTTAGGATTCTGTTGCAAAGGTAGATGTTTAAACGAAACTGCCGAGGGGACGGGAGGTGACTTTTATCAGTAGAAAGAGTGTGTTATTTTGAAGCTATGATATGGATATCGGCCAATTCCCGGCCGACCTGCTGAATACCTTTAAGGATTCGTTCAAGCTGGGCAGCAGATGGTTTCTTGCGTCCGCTAATATATTGAGCCAGAAGACTTTGATTCATTTTAATCCGGTCACATAATGCAGAAGCATTAATAACCTTATAAAATTCGAAAAACTGCGGCAAGTCCAGTGAAATCCTGATATCTTCCATCCTCACGACTTTGCCGGCCTCCTCAAAATATAAACCACCTGCTTCAAGTATGTTGGCCTCAAGCTCACCCCAGCTCGATCCTGTAGTCGCAATCATGTATTTTTCAGCATAAGCTGAATAGCCGGTGTTGGTTTTTTCCACAGTAAAATCAATTCTATTCATTTTTGAGACTCCCTTTGGTTAATCCTGCATCTATCTTTCTGAGCAATTCCCTGCTTTTCATTACAAAAGTAATAATTTTATTACCTATCGTTCTATCTTATTAAGATATTAGATGCAGGAATAGCCGCTCAATGGAGAAAAATCTTATTGTTTTCATTCGGGAAATGAACGCTACTAAAAATATTGACAGGGCAGACCTTCAAATTTTTTCCTTTCCTTTGCACGATAATTTCAAAAACAGATCCCGTGAAAATCGAAAACAACCGCGCCGTACAAATTCATTACACCTTGAAAGATGATCAGGGTGAGATCCTTGACAGTTCAATGGATCGTGGTCCACTTCCCTATATTCATGGTGTTGGGGCATTAATCCCGGGCCTCGAAAGCGAATTGCTGGGCAAGGAAGCCGGTGAGAAATTCACTGCAGTAATTGCTCCGGAAAACGGATATGGAGAATATGATGAAGGGTACGTTTTTCAGGTAGGCGCCAGCGAATTTGAAGAAGACGATGAGATCGAAGTCGGGATGCAAATCCAGCTCGATACCGAAAACGGTCCGTCGATTGCCACGATTACAAAAATCGAAGGTGAAGAGGTCACCCTCGATTTGAACCATCCGTTGGCAGGTGTCAGTTTACATTTTGATGTAGAGGTTATTGAAGTTCGTGAAGCCACCAAAGAGGAACTGGATCACGGGCACGTTCATGACGGACATCAGCATTAGACCATTTTCCGGGGATCCACCCAGAGCGTAAATTCTTCGTCAGTTACATAGCCGAGTGACAGAGCGGCCTGGCGGAGCGGTGTCCCTTCCTTATGCGCTTTTTTGGCGATCTCGGCCGATTTTTCATAACCGATATGCGGATTCAGCGCCGTGACCAGCATCAGTGAGTTTTCCACATGGCGTTCAATCACCGGGTAGTTCGGTTCAATGCCGATCACGCAATTATCATTCAGTGAAACGCAGGCATCGCCCAGTAATCGGGCCGATATGAGGAAGTTGGCGATCATCACCGGTTTGAAAACGTTGAGCTCGAAGTGACCGAGCATGCCGCCCACTGAAATAGCCATATCGTTTCCGATGATCTGGGCACAAACCATGGTCATGGCTTCGATCTGGGTAGGATTAACCTTGCCTGGCATGATGGATGATCCCGGCTCGTTCGACGGAATGATGATCTCGCCAATACCGCTACGCGGACCTGAAGAGAGTACCCGCAGGTCGTTGGATATCTTCATCAGACTGATGGCCAGCATCTTTAAAGCTCCGTGCGATTCCACAATGGCATCGTGAGCTGCCAGCGATTCATATTTATTTGGGGCGGTAATGAATGGCAATTGAGTGAGTCCGGCGATTTTCACGGCCACCTTTTCGGCATAACCTTTCGGCGCGTTGATACCCGTTCCGACAGCCGTTCCGCCCAGAGCCAGTTCACTCAGGTGAGCCAGTGTATTTTTCAAGGCGATCAGTCCGTGGTCGAGCTGCGATACATATCCGGAGAATTCCTGGCCAAGTGTCAGCGGTGTGGCATCCATAAAATGGGTTCGACCGATCTTTACCACTTCCATGAATGCTTTTGATTTGTCAGCCAGCGTATTGCGCAGACGCTCGACACCCGGTATGGTGGTCTCAATCAGGATTTTATAAGCTGCGATGTGCATGGCTGTCGGGAACGTATCGTTCGACGACTGCGATTTGTTTACATCGTCGTTGGGATGGATCAGCCGGGCGCCTTCGCCGAGCTTGTTACCCAGGATCACATGGGCGCGGTTGGCGATCACCTCATTGAAGTTCATGTTCGACTGGGTACCCGAGCCCGTTTGCCATACCACCAGCGGGAACTGGTCATCAAGCTTACCAGCCAGAATCTCGTCACAAACTTCCCCGATCAGCTTGGCCTTCTGTTCCGGAAGTACGCCAAGGTCGCAATTGGTCAGTGCCGCTGCCTTCTTCAGATAGGCGAAAGCCATGATTATTTCGTGCGGCATCTTGCCGTTGCCGATCTTAAAATTATTCACTGAACGCTGGGTTTGTGCTCCCCAATATTTATCGGCCGGAACTTCAACCGGGCCCATCGTGTCATTTTCAATGCGATAGCTCATGGCTTTCATAAGGTTTGATGAAGGAATAAAGGTATGAAAAGAGTTAGAAAAATAATAGTTACATTAGTACTCCCCCAGTGATGTTTGCGTTACGCGTTACGCGTGACGCGTAACCTGATACCCGTTCAAAATGAATAACCGCTTCCTCATCTTTCCATTCCTTGCTACCGCTTTAATCACAGGTATTTGTAACGGTTGCAACGATTCTCTGCCACCGGAAGCACAGATCACCGCGTTTCCGATGGTGGCTGACACCACTCTATTTTTTGAATTCAATGGATCGAAGTCCTCCGATGATAACACTTACGCGGAAGGGCTGCAGTATCGCTGGGATTTCGAATCCGATGGGAAATGGGATTCCGGTTTTGATCATCAACCTAAAGCCGTGTATTGCTATCCGGTATCCGGAGCAAAAAAAGTGACCCTGGAGGTATTGGATTCCGATGGCAAGAGTTCAAAAGCTTCCATACAGGTAATAGTCAAACCGGCCAATTCATGGATCGATACACTGGTCGATCCGCGCGATAACCAACCCTATCGCATAGTAAAACTGAATGAGGATTGGTGGATGGCGGAAAATCTCAATTATGGGCTAAGAATCTCATCGGATCATGAGCAGCTCAACAACCATATCGCGGAAAAATATTATCTCTTTGACGACTCTGCCGGATACCATTCCCTGGGTGGATTATACAGGTGGGAAGAAGCGATGAACTATTCGGTTGGGATAGTCCAGGGAGTGTGCCCACCCGGATGGCACATCCCATCGTTAAAGGAATGGCAATCCTTACTCATCGATATAGACACCTGGTATGCATGGATGTATTACAGCACCGAAGGCTTATCGGGATTTGACATCGACAGGGGTTCTTTTGCCAAACGGCGATACAATGCAGTCACCTGGGAACCGGAAACTCCTGTTCATTGGTCGTGCAACTATAAGATTCTTGAATTTTTGCACGAAGCAGCGCCCTGGTTTTATCATCGGGGAAATATATGGGGAGAAATCGGTCCGGGTTATACCAGCTCCTACTATGATGGCAGCGACAGCCTCTGGTCTTTGGGGGTAAATTATGCCAGCGTACGTTGCATTAAAAACCGATAGCACCATGAGCAATTACCTAAGAATATTTATTCCATGGCTGGTCCTGATCCTGTTAGTTTCAGCGTGCTCCAACGATCTGGAAGTAGATATGCCGAATAATTCTGTTCCAGTGGTTTACGGTGTGATCGATCCCTGGGCCGATAGCTATATGCTCTTTATCTCGAAATCGGTACAGGCTGAAACAAATATCTATCGGTCTGTAGGGCAACCCGAAGCATTCACGCCTGATTCGGTACAAGTGAGGATGGAATTATGGAACGACTCTGTGATGTTGTGGTACACGAGTTTCCATCAGGTTGAGACCGATGTCGGGCCGGGATTGTTTCCAAAAGGATCGGGAATAGCGATGAAATCTGACCGGGTAATTCCCAGAACCGGTGAAGGAGATATGGTAGATATTGTTTTCCCTGATTTCCGCAATCTTCGCTTCTTTATCACATCACCGGATTTTCAGACTCCGGCATACGCAAGAGTCGAGTATTCCGGACCTTTCCCAATAATCAAACCAGGTGTTATTGACCAGCATGTCAAATTGTACGGGACTGAACCATTTGTCGTTACCTGGGGAACCAATAAGCATCTTACCTATTTTGATCTCTATTTCAATATCCGGTATTCAGAGTTTTCTGACACAACCAGGAATTCCTCGGTCTTTTTCTGTTATACCAAAAACATTAAAACCATTGCTGACGAATACAAGGTGATCATCGATCCGGCAAAATTTCTCAATGCATTTACATCCGGATTGGCGATGGACACACTCCCCTGCATTAAACGGAGAATCCTGGATTTCGATATCATCGTGGCCGGTGGGGACGACAACTTTGATAATTATGTTGATCAGGCCCGTTTTGATTCACCGGTATATCAGAAGCCCTGGACAAATATCACCAATGGACTCGGAGTCATTGCATTGAATTATGACAGTAAAAAAGTGGGATTTCGTTTTTCGCAGGAGTCTTTAGATTCGCTGGCTCTTAGCCCCTATACTGAACGATTCAGGTTTGTCAGGTGGTAAAGAGAAGAATGATTGATTTTTTTATCCTGATATTCAACGACTTGTAAAATAATTGAAAAATAATTGAAAATGAGCGGTAACTTTTTTACTGCTCATCATATTAACCCTGTATAAAAGGCTCCACGCAATACTTTGACTAATTTACAAATCAGCCTTTTATCACCCCACAGAGAAGAATGAAGCCGGGTCTTGCAGCCCGGCTTTTTTTATTGCTTTTCGCCTTTTAAAGCTTTACCGTAATCGGGTGATTTGATCATCTGCTCATATCCGGCGACCCATTTTTTCTTGAGAAAAATAGCCTGATAAGCTTCTTTCGTCATGCCATCCCAATGGAGCAACGTGATCCGGTATTGCCCCATCTGGAACTGGTTCAGGTACAGCAGAGCAACCAGAACGACTCCGGCAAGGGTTTTTATCCAGATTTTCTTTTGAAACAGCCAGGTTAAACAGGCTGCCAACGGCACGGCCATAATCCCATACATTTCGATCATCGGGCGCGAGCCGAAGCTTCCGCCATACCACCAGCACCACCAGCTGAAAGTGATATAGACGAATATCACCAGAAAAACCACAATGGCATTTCTGAATCCTTTAGCATATTTATCGATGGCGAATAATCCTGCCAGTGCAAAAAACATGACCGGAGTATAGATCAGCCAGCCTTTTCTGAATCCCAGCAGTCCTTTCCCGACGTTCGGATGCAGGAAAAAGAACTTATTCGAATCCATGTAAGAGTTAAAGATGAAGTGACCGGTCTGCATTTTCCAGTAGATGAGCTGAGGCAGTACCGCCACAAATGCCGCACCACCGGCAATGGCAATGAATTTCCAGTTATTGACAATCCTGTCTTTGAACCCCTTAAACGAATTTATTCCGATCAGTGCAGGGAAAATCAGCACCAGTCCGTTCACCGGACGAATCATCACAATGAGTCCGGCCAATAGTCCCAAAACGATGCTCGTAGAGATTTTGGGGTTCCCGATCCAGTTCAGGCTCACCCAGAGTAGTGCCGTTATCAGTGCAAAACTGTAAACATGCGACATCCCGGGTTCTGAAATCACATAATACATCAGGTTAGTGGCAGTCACTACCAAGATCAAAGTGATTGCAGTGATCCAATCGGGAAAATATTTCAGTAGAATTTTCCGGAGAAAGATTAAACCAGCCAAAAGATAAAAGAGGGCAGCCAGAAAGATCGAAAAGCTATACGGCCATGAGTATCCCAGAGTTGACACTCCCACGATATGCGCCAGTCCATGACCTATCAGAAAAAATGGCGACCATAAAATGGCCAGTCCCATAGTCATCCTGAGTACATTTTTTCCGCTGGGGAGCGTGTTGTACCAGATTTTTCCATCAAAATCCTTCGGAAGATCTTTGGTAAACTGAAAATTCAGATCGTGAAAAATCACTGCGGCCGGCAGATATGCATAATAGGAAACCACGTCATGATCGATGACTCTGTTCCGTCCCCAGGAATCCAGGTTCTTCCCGTACCATGCGCAAATAATGAACAAGAGGCCAATGACAATTTTTGATAAATATCTGTTCCCCTCGAAAAAGCGCTTAAAATTCATCGTATAAGGTTAGTTGAGATATAGTCGTCAGGCAAAGATAATTTTTCAAACCAACATCATCACATCAGCACATCAACTAATCAGCACATCAGCACATCAACTTAAAGTACCTTCCCGAACTCCATCAGAAAAGCCTTGATGAATCCGTTGAGATCACCGTCGAGCACCGCCTGCGGGTTACTGGTTTCGTATCCTGTACGCAAATCCTTCACCATTTTATAAGGATGCAGCACATACGAGCGGATCTGTGACCCCCACTCGATTTTCTTTTTCGTGGCCTCGACTTTCTGGCGTTCCTCCATACGTTTCTGGAGCTCGATGGCATATAACTGGGATTTCAGCAGACGTATTGCATTTTCCTTATTCTGAAGCTGGCTGCGCGATTCGCTGTTCTCGATGATAATGCCCGAAGGTTTGTGTTTCAGCCGGACCGCTGTTTCCACCTTGTTCACATTTTGTCCGCCCGCTCCACTGGATCGATAGGTATCGAACTCAATATCAGCAGGATTCACATCGATCTCGATGGTATCATCCACGGCAGGAGACACAAAGACCGAGGCAAAGGTGGTGTGTCGTTTATTGTTGGAATCGAATGGTGACAAGCGTACCAGCCGGTGCACCCCGTTTTCCGCTTTCAGATATCCGTAAGCATAATCGCCGATGAATTCCAGGGTAACCGATTTCACACCCGCCTCATCGCCTTCCTGAAAATCGATCTCTTTTACTTTATAACCATTGCTCTCTCCCCAGTGCAAATACATCCTCATCAGCATACCGGCCCAATCGAGACTCTCCGTTCCGCCGGCCCCCGAATTGATTTTCATGATGGCTCCCAGAATATCCTCCTCTTTACGGAGCATATTGCGTGTTTCGAGCTCTTCAATCAGAGCGAGGGTTTCAGCATACTGTTGGTCGGTATCCTCCTCAGTGGCCTCCTCTTCCTTATAGAAGTCGAAAATCACCTGTAGATCGCCGGTGGCCGACATCACCTGGTCGTACGATTTGATCCAGCTGTTCAGTGCCCGGATCTGTTTCATGTGTTTTTCCGCCTCTTTGGGATTATCCCAGAAACCCGCAGACTGGGTTTTATCTTCTTCGTCCTTTAACTGAATTTTCTTGCTATCGATGTCAAAGGAACCTCCTGAGCGCTTCCCCGCGCTCCACCAACTCTTTCACCTGATCGAGGGTTGTCATGTTGTTTGAATTTGGGGCAAAAGTACGATATTTACCAAGATGATGTGCTGATGTGCTGATGTGCTGATTTGTTGATTAGGGAGGTACGTAGGGGAGTTCTGTGGTTCTAATTTATTAACGATGGAAAAAAAGAATGATTTGCTGGATCTGACTTTTGAGTTTGCGTTGGACGTCATTCATTATACCGAGGAACTCGAGTCGCTAAAGAAATATGTATTAGCCAGGCAATTAATGAAATCCGGAACATCGATCGGAGCGAATGCACGTGAGGCTCAATCTGCTGAGAGCCTGATCGATTTTATTCACAAATTGAAAATTGCAGCTAAAGAGTGTGAAGAAACAGAATATTGGCTCCTCCTTTGCCAACACGCCGAAAACTTTCCTGACGCACAATCTCTTTTAGACAAAAACATCAGAATCAAAAAACTCCTGTCTTCCATAATCTCCACCTCAAAATCAAAGCTGAAATAATCAGCACATCAGAGCACATCAGCACATCAACTAATCAGCACATCATCACATCATGAAAATAGCCACCGGCCTCGATAATTTAATCCTTTCCCCGGGGGAGCAAGACAAGCTCCGTGGTAACCTTGCGTACCTCGGCCATTCCGCCTCGGTTTCGTGGCGGATGGAGAACGGACTCGACGAGATGGTCGGGTTGTTCGGGAACCGGGTGGTGAAGGCTTTCGGGCCGCAGCACGGGTTTGGATCGGTGGTTCAGGACAATATGATCGAAACCGGGCATATCATGCATCCGGCCTGGAACATCCCGGTTTTCAGTTTGTATGGAGAAACACGTAAACCCACGGATGAAATGCTGGAGGGGATCGACACGCTGATCATCGATCTACAGGACGTTGGAACACGCGTATATACCTATATATGGACACTTTACCTGACCATGGAGGCCTGTTTGGGTAAGGATATCCGGATCGTGGTGCTCGACCGGCCCAACCCGATCGGAGGATTACTCACGGAAGGCGACCTGCCCGACCCCGAATGGTATTCGTTTGTCTGCATGGCTCCGATACCCATGCGGCACGGGAAAACAATCGGCGAGATGGCGGTCTGGTTTAAGGAACTGAACCACTGGGATATCGATCTTCAGGTTATTCAGATGACCGGCTGGAACCGGAACATGCTATGGAAGGATACCGGCCGGCTCTGGGTGAACCCGTCGCCAAACCTGCCAACGGCCGAAGGGTGCCTGGTATATCCCGGAACGGTGATGCTGGAAGGCACCGTTCTGTCAGAAGGCCGTGGAACCACCAGAAGTCTCGAACAGTTCGGTCATCCGGATATCGACCCTTATGCCATCCGAAAGGAACTGCTTAAATATCTTGCAGTTGAATCACTTGAAGGCATGGTACTCCGGCCGGTCTGGTTTCAGCCCACCTATCAGAAATTTGCCGGTCAGGTTTGTGGCGGATATCAGATACACGTAACTGATCCTGCCACTTTTCAACCTTGGAAAACAATGCTTTACATTTTGAAATTCCTCTATCACCATACCGAGATAAAACCCTTCTGGAGTGCGGCCCCGTACGAATACCAGTTTGAGGGGCTGGCATTCGACTGGATAAACGGGACCGATAAAATTCGCCAGTGGGTGGAAAAAAGTTGATAAGAAAACCCGTTCACAGCCGTTACTTCCCTGAAGAAAATATTACTTTGTATCTGAAAAGGATTTATCCTGTTTACGTTTGTTCTATGGTATCCATAATCAGAAAAATCGGCTGTCTTTCCCTCGCTGCTATTCTGCTAACCTCGTGCAATCATCAAAGCAGCAGTGATTATACTGCGCTCGTTGATCCCTTTATCGGCACCGATGCCACCGGGAACACTTATCCCGGAGCCACGTTGCCTTTCGGGATGGTGCAGCTGAGTCCGGATACTTACAACGACGGCTGCTGCAGTGGATATCACTATCGGGATACGGCCATTGTGGGATTTTCACATATCCATTTGAGCGGAACCGGTGTGGCAGATTTCGGAGATATTTTGGTGATGCCAACATCCGGTCCCCGCTTTCGCGGGGATGACAGAGAAAGCAATGGTGCAGGGGGACGAGGTCCCGACTTTCGTCGGGATGACAGGGGAAGCGCCGGTACAGAGGGACGAGGTCCCGACTTTCGTCGGGATGACAAAGCTACCAAGGGGTATACATCAAGATATAAGCATTCAGGAGAGAAGGCGTCGCCGGGGTATTACAGCGTTTTTCTGGAGGATCCGAAAATTCAGGTGGAGCTGACGGCCACCAAAAGAGTCGGATTACATCGGTACACGTTCCCGAAATCTGACCAAAGCAGCATTCTGTTTGACCTGGAACATGGCATCATGAACGGCGATAAGCCCCTGGATGATTGCTATATAAAAATTATCAACCCTACCGAAATCGAAGGACTCCGGCACTCACAGGGCTGGGCGCCCAATCAATATGTCTATTTCGTAGCCCGGTTCTCTGAAGCGTTTTCCGATCCGGTTTTATACCTCGACGGAGAGGCGAAAAACGATACCAAAGAGATCAGGGGGACATCAGTAAAAGCTGTTTTACCTTACAAAACAAGAAAAGGCGAGCAGATCAAAGTGAAAGTGGCGCTTTCGGCCATCAGCACCGATGGAGCACGTAAAAATCTCGACGAGGAACTCTCCGGATGGGATTTCGACCGTACCGTCAAGCACGCCGAAGAGGCCTGGAATGCCGAACTGAGTAAAATAAAGATTTACGGAGGTTCAAAGGATCAGCAAACCATTTTTTATACCGCACTTTATCACTCTCTTCTGACGCCCAATCTCTATTCCGATGTGGATGGTCAATACCGCGGTATGGACCAGCAGGTGGATCCCGGCGATGGCTCCGATTACTATTCGGTTTTCTCCTTGTGGGATACTTACCGGGCTGTACATCCGCTGTTTAACCTGATCGAACCAGCAAAAAATCAGGATTTCATCAAAACCATGATCAGGCAGTATGAGAAAACCGGGCTGCTACCCGTTTGGGAGCTGGCGGCGTGTGAAAATAACTGCATGATCGGATACCACGCTGTTCCGGTTATCGCCGACGCTATCCTGAAAGGGTACCGGGATTTCAATGTCGATAAGGCATTTGAGGCTATGCTGGCCAGTGGAACGCAAAAAACCGAAGGAATCGATGCCTACCGGAAATTTGGTTTCCTCCCCCGGGAATCTACCACCAATTCGGTTTCAAAGGTTCTGGAGTATGCTTACGATGACTGGTGCATTGCCCGGGTAGCCCGATCGCTGGGAAAGGCTGAAGAATACCGTGAATACATAAAAAGATCGCAAAGCTATCAAAATCAATACGATTCATCTACCGGACTGATGCGGCCAAGACATGCCGACGGACGTTGGCTGACACCTTTTGATCCGTTCAAGGTTTCATTGCTCGATCAGGGCGACTATACGGAGGCAAATGCCTGGCATTACAGTTTTTACGTTCCACAGAACATCCCCGATCTGATCCGTTTACAGGGTGGCGATCAGGCATTTATCCATAAGCTCGATACCTTTTTCACGGTTAAGTCCCCGAACAGGCACGAAATTTCAGATTTTGAAGGAATATTCGGACAGTACGCCCACGGCAATGAGCCGAGCCACCACATGCCTTATCTGTATAACTATGCCGGAGCCGCCTGGAAAACCCAGGAGATCGTCAGAAGAGCCATGAAAGAATTCTATACCATCAAGCCTGACGGATTATGCGGGAACGATGATTGCGGACAGCTATCGGCCTGGTATGTTTTCAGCGCGATGGGGTTCTACCCGGTTTGTCCCGGCCAGGATCAGTATGTCATCGGCAGTCCGGTTTTCGACAAGGTTGAGATCACGCTGCCCGACAAGAAGATCTTCACGATAAAGGCTCAGGGCACAGGGCCCAGGGCTCCCTATATAAAATCGGCAAAACTGAATAATCAGGATTATCAGAATTCGTTCATCACCTTCACCGACATCATGAAGGGCGGAGAGCTTGTGTTTCACATGGATTCTGATCCCAATCCCAACTGGGGAAAATCTCCCGGCAACCGGCCGTCGGCCGTACCGGTCGAGCCTGAAAATATCATGAAACCGCTGGGCACCGACAAGCTCTTCATGCCGTTCATCAAATCAGCCGGCAACCTGTTCCGGGGACAAACCAAAGTGGAGATGGGATGCATCTCCGAAGGTGCAGCGGTCCATTACACCCTCAACGGAACCGAACCCCGGATCACTTCTGAAAAATATACCCAACCTATTACCATCTACCGCACCTCGCGTATCCGGGCAAAAGCTTTTAAAGCGGGTGTCGCCGATAGCGAAACCGCCTCATCGGATATATACAAAAGCTCACTCGATCCTCAATCGCCCAGGCTCTCGGTGATTTATATGGCTCCGCCGTTCGACCGGGATCATCTGGGTAGAACTGTGGATGGCAGCTACTCACCGAAATACAAGGCATCCGGGAACCGGGCTTTGATCGACGGCAAAACCGGCAGTCCCGATTTTACAGATAACAGATGGCAGGGTTTCGAGGGCAAAGATATGGATGTGGTGATCGACCTCGGCCGTGAAACACCCGTATGGCGCATTACTGCCAGCTTTTTGCAGAGCCAGTCGGTCTGGATTTTCCACCCCGTCGAAATCAGCTTTTCCATCTCTTCAGATGGCAAAAATTACCGGATGATGGGTGTCATCGACAACTTCCTCGACCGGTCGACCATCAATGATGGGATTAAATTCTTTGAGTCACTGGTTTTCGGCGCACCAGCCAGATACGTCAGGGTGAATGCCAAAAGCATCGGAATCTGCCCGCCCTGGCATCAGGGTGCAGGAAGTGCGGCATGGTTGTTTGTGGATGAAGTGATGGTGGAATAACGTGACGCGTAACGCGTAACGCGTAACGAGTGACGAGTGAAGAGTGACGCGTGACGAGTGACGAATTTAGGATGGCGGAGTGAAAAAGATTTGGTTATCGGTTGTTTGTCTGGCGTTTTTCTTAACCGGCCTGGCGCAGGAGACGCATTTGCTCAAGGTTTTTTTCAGATATGGATCGATCCCTGAAATTGGTTATGAATATGTTGAATATGCTGAAGTCGGGGGGTTGCAGGGCGGGCACGTAAGTTTGGGCATCGATTCTCTGGAAATCGGTTTCACCAACGAAGATATCATTCACGTATTCTCACGGAACGATCACAAAAAAGGGGTATACTACTGGGAATATCTGAAAGATTTCGAGGACCATGCCGCTGATAAAAAATATGTCACCTTTCTGGTTCCGATATCCGATGAACAATACCATAAGCTGAGATCAATCCTGATGGCTTATATCGAGGAGCCTCCCTACGATTACGCTTTCTTCGGAATGAGGTGTGCATCAGCAGCTTACGATGTTCTGAGTCAAATCGGGCTTTTTAAACCCAAAACACAAACAGCCAATATCATTTCCAATTTTTACCCCAGACTTTTTCGCAGAAAGATGACCGAACTCGCCCGGAAAAACGGATATACCGTCATTCGTGTCAAAGGCCGGAAAACAAGAATTTGGGAAAATGATTAGTTTATCCCAACTCCGCTTCTCTTTTCTGTAATTCCTTCAGGATATCTGCTGCTTCGCTTTGCAGCTTGGTGAGTTTACCCGAGAAAAGCTCCCTGTAATAATGAATTCCCTCGATAATGTTATCGCGGAAAGTATCGAGCGTCTTCTTCTCTTTGGGATTGGCCGGATTCAATCGCGGCGCCATCCGGTTTTTTAGATAGTCAATATAAATACCCAGTTCCTTGATAAACATGTTAGGCCTGTCGGTGCGTTCCATAACATTGTTTTTGCCGTAAATATGACCGACCATTTCGGTCAGGCTGACATTTTTTGAAAAGTAGGCCATGTTCGGTCCGGGGCAAACCGACACCCCCGAACCCTCTGCGTGGTGATTAAGATCATTGACCAGGAGGGATGCTGTTCCCAGTCCGACACAGATGCATGATTTCTCCACGATATCAGCATATCTTTTTTCATATTCCGATTCATTCAGTCCCAGATGATCCAATTCCTCAATCTTCATCTGTTGGTACTCACGGGAGGCCGTACAGATAGGCTTTTCGGTAAATTCCGTATTCAATGAGGCATATTGTTTGGGGCAAGGGCTTCCGGGTGCGCCTTGCTGAATTCGTTTCTCCTTTTCGGTATCTTTCGAATTACCTCTGAGTGAATAGAATGGCACTCCCAATGGGGAGATTCCGCTCAGGTAAACATCCTCCTCATTGGATTCGCGCAATTGCTGCCGTGTTTCCTCATCCATGGAGACCGCTTCGGGCACCAGCAGAAATGGAGTGCCCCAACCGACTGAATCGAGCCCATAATAATCCATCAGAAACTCTTGTTCCTCCGCTGTGCCCACCCCACCCTGGGCAGTGATCCGCAGTTCGGGGATTTCGGCTGTTACCGGCCGGTTTTTTGAGATGAGTGCCTGTGACCAAAGCTCATAAACCTCACGGGAGAGTTCTTCTCTGGAGTTTTTAAATGCTTCGAGTATCGGTCCCATCAGAGAGCCATCGGTGGCAAAGGCATGTCCTCCGCAGTTCAATCCCGATTCAACACGGTATTCGGACACCCATAATCCTTTCTTTGCCAGAAACTTGCCCTGAATAATCGCCGACCGGTAATCGCTTACCTTCAGGATAATTTTCTTTTTGAGATATCCGTTTTTATCCGGATAGAAATCGTTGAAGCTCTCCATATAAGCGTAGAGCCGGGGATTCATTCCGGCCGACAGTACGATCGAGGATTCGAGATTACTATCCGCAAAACCGCGCAGGGCGGCATGGGCATCATTGAATTCATGAGGAAGGGTCATCCCCTGCTGATAATTTTCCTTATCCAGCTTGGTCATGATATTCACATCAATCGAACCGGCCTGCAAACGCTGCTGGGCCCATCGTTTTATCTCATTCATGGTGGCTTTTGCCGCCATCAGTTCATTAAACTCCTTCTTAATCGTCGAAAAATCCGGCAACATTTCAATATACCGGTCGAACTCCTCCTTTTTCCCGATCGCAGCCTGGCGGATTTCCTCGAATTTTTCCTTGACCATCGTGTCTATCAGGTTCAGATATGAGGTGATTCTTTTGGCCCTGAAGTCGGAAATTTTACGTGATATCGGTTGAAAAGGGATATTCATTTTCCGGCTGTAGAATTCCCTCATCTTCTCCATCAGGATATCATCGACCAGCGAGATCACCGAGGAGATCCCGAAAGGAGCCACCCTGACGGCTGTATCTATGGAATATCCGATTCCCATGACCGGTATATGGAACGTATGTGGATTACCTAAGTTGTTCATTTCTTGCTTGTTTTGAAAATAAAAGAGCAAGATACGGCGATTTGTATTGTGATCACGATCACAATTGATGATAGTGGCGTTTTACGCTAACCCCGGAACTTTCGCGGTCAGGGACGGAGGTCTCTAAAATCGCGGGAATGTCAACTCTACCGGGGAAGAGGTTGGGGCGGGTACTTTTGTTTTTGTAACTTTGTGCCGTTTCAAATAATAAAACCGATGAAACCAGAAGATTTTGAAGTGAAGGAACTGGGACGTGCGACCACCAAGTCGCCGTTGTGTGAAGAGAGCCGTTATAACTCGATGTTCAGTTTTGTGACTGATAAGGATCGGATACTCTATGATACCTCCCTGATAAAATTTGAAAAAAGCAGAAAAAGCGGAGAGACCCCAATTTCGTTTGAAAAGGCCGGGCCACGCGAAAGCATGTATTTTCAGCCCTCAAAAACCAAAATAGGTATTGTCACTTGCGGAGGCCTGTGTCCGGGACTCAACAATGTGATCCGGAGCATTGTGATGACTGCCCATTACCGCTACGGAGTAAAAAACGTTACCGGATTTCAGTATGGTTATGAAGGTTTGAATCCGGATTTTGATCATCCCGTTATCGAGTTGACTCCGAGCGTGGTTAACGACATCAATCACATAGGCGGAACGATTCTGGGGTCGTCGAGAGGTAATCAGGATGTATCGCTGATGGTGGATACGCTGGAAATGATGAATATCAATATAATTTTCTGTATCGGCGGTGACGGTACCCTTCGGGGAGCACATGCCATACATGAGGAGATCACCAAAAGGGGCCGGAAAATTGCCGTTGCCGGCATACCGAAAACCATTGACAACGATATCAACCTGATTGATAAGTCTTTCGGATTCGAAACCGCGTTTACAATGGCAAACGATGTGATCAGCAATGCTCATAATGAAGCCATTGGCGCCTATAACGGCATTGCACTGGTTAAACTCATGGGACGTGATTCGGGCTTTATTGCAGCCCATGCCGCACTGGCAAACCAGGAGGTCAACTATGTGCTGGTTCCCGAAATGTCCTTTACGCTCGACGGGCCTGACGGCTTTATCGAAGTTCTGCGTAAGCGACTGGAGAACAGGCACCACGCCCTGGTTGTAGTTGCCGAGGGAGCGGGCCAGGATTTCTTCACCGGAGAAGCCATGGAAAAAGACCCTTCAGGAAACACTAAATTGAAAGATATCGGTCTCTATCTGAGAGACACGATTTCTGCCAAATACAAAGAGGATAAATTCCCGTTCTCACTGCGGTATATCGATCCGAGTTACTACATCAGGAGTTCACCGGCCAATGCCAACGACAGCAAATTCTGCAGTTTGCTGGCACAAAATGCTGTACATGCCGTGATGGCTGGTAAAACCGATTTTGTAGTCGGATACTGGAACAACGAATTCACTTTGCTCCCGATACCGGCAGCCGTCGCTAAACGGAAGAAGATCGATATCAACGGAGAACTTTGGTGGAATGTTCTGGAAGCCACGGGGCAACCGAATATGCAGTAAAATCGTAACGCGTTACGCGTCACGCGTCACGCGTAACGAATTCAGTTACCTAATTAAATATTCTACTTATGTCACACGAGGCACTTGGCGTGGGTTCACGCGTGAAACACCCGCAAATGGGTAAAGGAGTTGTGGTGCAGGTTCGTTCTGATGCTTACGAGATTGGATTTATCGAGTATGGGGTCAGACTGATTAAGCGCGATTTTGAAGGCCTGGAAATTATTGAGGCTGTTGAAACTCCGGAAGATCTGGTTTCCTATGATGATATGGAGAAAAGCCTGATCCGGGTGCTGACGCGTTTCAGTGATATTCAGCAGACGGTAGCTCTCGGTCAGAAGTGGACCGGTGGCAAGATGGTTCTCTATCCCGGTGACAAATCGCTCAAAGAAAAAGAGATCCCCGTCGAAACCTTTTTCCATAAGATCGTGATGATCCGCGATAGGGTCCGTGTGATGGAACAGCGGATCAATGCCAGCAATCTGACCGATGAGGAGAAGATCGATCTGGAACAATATATCACCCGGATTTACGGCAGTCTGACCACCTTCAATGTGTTGTTCAAGAACAAGGAAGATCAGTTTACCGGCGAAAAAACCGTATAGGGGAGTGCTGCGCACGCCCTATTAACATTCGAGGTTGGTTGCAGTTCCCGCGTTCGCGGGAAGGACAGAAAAGGGGGCAGTGGGTTGGATAATGAAGTCGTTCCTGCGTTCGCGGGAATGACCATCAAAGTTTTATTTTCGCGATATAGATGGAGCCTTTCCCTTCGTGGCTGCTGTAATACGACATGTACAGTTTTCCTTTGTAAATAACCATTCCCGGATAGCTGGTATCCCCTCCGCTGGGCAGTTCCAGGGTCTTTTCGGTTTTACCACCTGTATTCATAAACAGAACAACGGTTTTGTGACCGCTCACCTCGGCAGTGTGATACACGCGGGTACCTAGGGCAATCTTGCCCGGAGCAACAAAAGCAAAT